>Ga0075112_1000674_pt1 | contig 13816 bp, 9 predicted proteins | sample AntAceMetag02UKF_FD_69783 | JGI IMG/M metagenome (GOLD analysis project Ga0075112, IMG submission 69783) | Saline lake microbial communities from Ace Lake, Antarctica - Antarctic Ace Lake Metagenome 02UKF | ecosystem: Environmental > Aquatic > Non-marine Saline and Alkaline > Saline | place... | reverse complement strand
TGCCTTGCTCGACCCGGATCGTCATTCTTGAAGGATCGCTTTCTATGTGATGGGGTTTCAGGTGAACTATCTCACTGAGCCTGAGCCCTGCGCTATATGCGGTCTCCAACAAGACCAGATCTCTCAAGTTGGTGGTGGCGGCGAATAAACGTTTTACTTCTTCCATGCTGAAGACCGTGGGCAGTTTTTTAATCCTGGGTCGGGGAGGAATATTGAACTGAGTTTCATCCCATTTGCAAATATTCCTATAGAAACTGAGGATACCCGAAAAATAGTTATTGCATGTCCCCCAGGAAAGACTTCGATCTTCAAGAAGATGACGAAAATATTCCTGAATCTGATCGTTTGTGAGCTTGTCTGGAGATTGATTGTGAAATTTTGCCAACCCGTTAACGGCCATTACGTAATGCCTTTTCGTGTCCTTTGAAAATCGCTGTAAAGTCATGTAGTTCAGAAACTGGGTCCTTAGTACGGTGCTCATAATGATACCTCCTCGGTAAAAAAAGTTGATAAAAGTGAGAAACATACGTTTCCCTTGGGAGGTATTATAATTGGTTATCGGTTAAATCGGGAGATTTTGATTGACCGATAGGATCTTGAAGATATAGGGAAACCTTGATGGGCTTTCCGCGAAGCGGTTCAGTTCATACGGCATCCTACACACCGGTCAATCCCTATATGCCCCTGTTACGTTCCAGCGATGAATTGCTGGCGAGTTTGTCATCAAATCCTCACCTCAAAATTATGGAGAAGGGACCCCACGGATCTTCATGGTACATTCTGGACGAGGACGTGTTTCGCATGCCCCATGAGGCGCTCGGTCAAATCTATGGAAAGCTGGATGAACCTTACATTCATCACCAATACATCGGATATTATCCCAAAAATATGGATCTGCCTTCGCTTGAATTCGATATGATATATGACATGTTCGGGCCGCTTCACCGGAAAGATGTGGGTTCAATTGTTGATGCTTACTCACGTCTGTCTGAAAAAGGGATGCTCTTTTTTGTTTTTCACGAGGGTTATGAGCCCGGGAAAATCATGCTGGAAGGCGCCAAAAGAAGATCGACGCCGATTTTTAACAAAAGGGATACCGTGGTGGTCGACACGCAAAATCACCTAGTGATGGTTGCCCGGGAAAACAATCCACTGGCGCTTCGTTTCAGGAAAAAATTCAAACCAAAATTCCAAACGCTGGCTGCCCATGATATGATTGATTTTCTAAAATGGCTTCATGCCGACCCATAAGAAAGCGGATTCAGGGGGTTCCATGATGCGAGGTTCCGTATGCCTAGCGACAACGTAAAAATGGTCGGTCGTCTCATCGGCAATGGGGTTCGTTTTCGGTACCTGAGAGCCACCGGGCGGCCCGGAAAAATCACAACTGTCAGTCTCGAAATCACCCATGATTGCATTGCCCGGTGCATCATGTGCAATATCTGGCAAATCCCCCGCGACGTTGCCAGTCGGTCGGTGGATCAGTGGCTCCGCCTTCTGGCTTCGCCGCTATTTTCAAATTTGAGGGAATTGGACATCACCGGTGGAGAGCCATACCTCGTGAAAGGTCTGCCCGACTTGCTTGCGGGTATCCGCGATTTGAAGCATAAGAACCTGAAAGCCCTTCGTTCCATCGCCATCACCACCAACGGCATCCTGACCCGGCGGGTGCTGGCATATACCGAAGCCATCCTTCAGTCGCTGAACGCCTGTAATGTGGAACTGGTTGTGGTCTGTGCCGTCGATGCCGCAGGCCCCCTGCATGACCGGATTCGCCGCGTCGAGGACGCCTGGTCCAAAGTCCATGCCACCGTTCAAGGACTGATTGAAATCAGATCCAGGTTTCCGAACCTGATCCTTGGCATTAAAACCACCATTTTGCCCGCCAATGTGGATGCGTTGGACGAAATTGCCGATTATGCTGCAGCCAACGATCTGTTCACGATCATGTCCCCATGCATCATCACCCAGGGGCGTTATCTCAATCCGGAGAAAGCGGCTGACATGGCATTCGATGGGCAACACATCGAGAAAATGGTTAGTTTTTATCAAAAGGGTCGCTCTTTTTGGCGCTTTCACAACGAACAGATGATACGCTTTCTGAAAACCGGAACCGTAAAAAAACCGTGCACGTGCGGTTTCAACTATTTTTTTATTCGATATGACGGTACGCTGCTTTTGTGCCCGCTCGTGGATATTCCCATCGGCAACATCACGGAATCGAATCTGGAAGAACTGCTGTCTTCCCCAAAAGCCCGCAGGGTACGTCGCCGAATCGGTCGGTTTCCGGACTGCAGCCGATGTACCGAGCCCGGATTGGAGCGCTTCAGTCTCCCTTTCGAAGGATGGACCTATCTGAAAGTCCTCCGAAAAATGAAGCCCGAAGCATTTTTTAGAATGCATCACCATATGGGACTGGACAAATATCTTTCTTAATCTGAAACAGTGGCCAGGAAAATAATATGCCGATCCACCCGGAAAAGGTGATCCGGCGCATCAGGGATGCGGGGCTTCAGCCACCGGAAATGCTGACACTGATGATCACCGGAAGCTGCAACCTTCAGTGCCGGCACTGCTGGCTGGATTGCCGGCCCAACGGCGCCGCAGCCCCGGTACCGGTGAACGTTGCCTGCGGCATCATTGGCGATTTCACCCTGCTGGGAGGCACGGGTTTGACCCTCACCGGCGGAGAGGTTCTGACCCATCCGGACTGGTTGGAAATCCTGGCATTTGCCTGCGGCCGGTCGGCGCTTAAGGAGGTTTGTCTGCAAACCAATGCCATACTTATCACCCGCCATATCGCCGCAGAACTCAGCGCACTCTCGCCCGTGAAGCTGTCGATCCAAATCAGTATGGACGGGGCCTCGGCGAAATCCCATGATCTTGTGCGCGGCAAAGGCAGTTTCGATTTGACCCAGCGCGGGCTGGACTGCCTGCTCGATGCCGGAATGGGGCCGCGGATTCGGATCGCCTTCACGGAAATGGCGCACAACATCGCCGAAATCGGGCGTCTCATGGAAAGACTGGAGCCCCTCGGCATAAGGCAGCTGGTGAGCAGCACCCTGGTCAAAGGCGGTCGGGCAGGTCGAACAAACCGGCTGGCCCTTCCCACTCCGTCTCAGTATGCTGAAATCGTCAACCGGTACCGATCGGATGCGGCATTCAGCACCCTGTACGACAAGATGGGCAACATCGCCGCCATCGAGTGGTACAAGGGGCGATCGATTCCCGCAAAACGGGTCTGCAGCTGTATCAAAACCCCGTTTATCACCGCCGAAGGGCGGATGTACCCGTGTGTCATGCTTCCGGCCGAGAAATACGGCATCGGCGGGATTCACCAGCGACCGATGGCGGATGCGGTCCTGGCGGCCCTGCCTCTCTGGGCCGAGCTGCCGGTCATGGAACGGAACCGGCGCGAGGCACTTGAAACGTGCAGGGGGTGTCCGGGTGAAGCGCATTGTCTGGGGGGCTGTATGGGCAGGGCCTATGCGGCCTGTGGCGATTTGATGTCGGTGGAGGATCGCTGTGCCTTGAGAAGGGCGGTCTACCGGTTGGATTAGGCGCAGGGTTTGTTCCCGGCCACAAAGGGGTGCGATGAACATCATGGAAGAAAGCGCAAAGGTTTCCGCGGCAATGGTGTAGACCGCCGGGACGTATGGGAGCGCCGGCAAAAGGAGGAATGCTGTGCACGATTTCAACTACATACACGAACACGAACTCAAGGCGCATGATTTCCTGGGTTGTTGCAAGGACTGCCGCGCCAGCCTGAACATCATCAAGCCCCACATCCTGGCGTTTGCGGAGAAAATTCGGAAATATACGCGTCAAATGCTTGAGGATCTCCCGCCCGACGACCTCTACCGGTTGTACCAGTTGCTGGATGATCTCGCGCACCTGGGTGCGGGGGAGCACCTTGCGGGTCTGATTCTTGAGGAGGAAGAGATCCAGTCCGTATTGCCGATCATTCGCACCTATTATGCGACGTTTTTTGCAATTCATGAGGCGCATCTGGCCGAACGGTTGATCAAGGCCGCGGATCCCTGGGATACCCTCAAATCCTTTCCCCTCTATCCCCGGTATGAAACCTTGATCCAGACTCAGATGGCCTCCATGTCGGATCTCCAGTTTACAAAACTGGCCTTTGTGGGATGCGGCTCCGTCCCCATCAGCCTCATTCTCATGGCGAGTTTTTACGGAACCCGATCCCTTGGCCTGGATGTCTCCCGTGACAGCGTTCTGTCGGCGCAAGCGGTGATCCGCTCGCTCGGGTTGGAAGACCGGATTGAAATCATTCAGGGCGATGAGCGTCTGCTCAGGGATTTAAGATGGGATGCGGTTCTGATAGCGGCCCTGGCGGAACCTAAAGAACGGATATTTCGAAATCTGAGAACCATACTGACCGAACAGAATCGGCAGGTTCCGGTCATTTACAGGACCTACACCGGGATGCGGGCTGTTTTGTATGAACCGGTAAGTCCAGAGGATGCAAAGGGATTCAGGGTCGTACAAAAAATATTTCCCACAGGCCGGGTCAACAACACCACGATCCTGGCCGAACTGGAGGATTGATGAACGGGAGTTTTGCCGCCATCAAAAGCGAATTCCTCAAAATCGCTGTTTTGCTGGAAGATCTGTCTGAGGATCAAATAAAGAAAGACCCGGAGCGTATTTATCGGTCCTGCTTTGAGGGGTTAAACCGACTTGCTGCAACCCAGGTGCCCCATGACATTGTTGAAAAACTTCTGACCGATGAAATGTTGTTGCCGGTTATTGCGCGTATTTCACACCTCAGAAGATTAACCGGGCTGGGCCTGGAGGTTCAATACGCAAAATCCGTTGTTGCCGATTCCGATCCGTGGGCGAGGATCCGGAAGTTTCCTTATTATTCCAATTATCTGGCTTTGGCGTGCATGGAAGTTACGGGCGCAAAGCTTAAACCCCGGGACCGGATCGTTTTTCTGGGAAGCGGACCCCTTCCCCTCAGCCTCATCTCTCTTGCAAAAGGGCACGACATTCAGAGCGTGGGCATAGAGCAGGACGAACAGCTTGCGGCCCTTTCAAGAGAGGTGATCCGAAAACTGGGTCTGGAACATTCCATTTCCGTGCTCCATGGAAACCATTTCTCCCTGCCTTTGAAAGGGTTCGAAAATCTCATCATGGTGGGGGCTGACGCTTCCCCGAAGGATGTCATATTCGCCCATCTTTCACGGATTCTTTCCCCCGGCCAAATGATTTCCTACCGGATTTATGAAAAAGGACTGAGACGTCTTTTAGACAACCAGTCCATGTTTGACCCGGCTCCGGAATTTGTCGAATGCGCCCGCATCCGCCCGGTGCCCCCCGTGAACAATACCTCGGTGTTTGCCGTCAGGGCTGTGGAAAAAAGTGAAAAAAGTGAAAAGACTTTGGAATTTGCCGGGAAAAGGGAGATAACAGAACATGCACCCTATCCGCACCATGAGAAATTAGAAAACAATGTTTAAAGGTGTTTTCAATAGGTTAAAACCCATGATTTCCTTTGACATACACCCAAACTCGGCATGGGTCACTTGCTTTAAAATCAATTTTTCTCATGGGCGGAATACGACGCCTTGAGGATCTCGATGGGGTGATAAACCGGATACGGCAGGGTTTGATTGAACTGCATCCGGCAACTGAGACAATCCGTCAACAATTGCTCCGGCGCGAGCTGTTTAATCCTGGCTTTCAGCCGGCTCCCCATTTTGACGGCGTTTCGATGAAAGTCTGATTTGAATCCCATGATTCCCGCATTGCCACAACAATGGAAGCTTCCTGCAATCAGTGAAACAGAGATCTCTGGAACGAGGCCCAAAAGATCCATATACGGTTCACCGATTTTCTGCTCTCTTAAGTGACATGGCGGATAATAAGCCGCATTCGCATGGATCGGCCCCAGTTTCGTATTCAACGCCTCTTCCACATGGAGGCTTCTCAAATACTCTCCGAGATCGTATGTATGGTCCGAAACCATTATCCGTTTCAGACCGCTGATGGATGAAAAATACTGATCGTCCTTAAATAGCTTGTTTGTATGTCCGGAAGCAAACTGTCTCATCCAGAGATCGGATCGCTGTTCCGGTGGTATCGAAAGGAGTGCCGCCTTTTTTGCTTCCAGGGCACCTTGAACCGCCGCCTGATAATCCACCGCGTAAACTGCCCCTTCCCTGATGACATGCTTCAACATATACCCGCAGGTGGGGCAGGAGCAGACGATGTCGAAGCCTTCTTCCACCAGTTCCGCCAGGTTCGCCACATTGAAGCTAACGCACGCAAGGGTCATTTTTCTGTCTCCTTCGAGGAGAGAAGGCATGCCGCAGCAGCCCTGTTCCGGGAAGAAGACCTCAATCCCGTTCCGTTTGAATACCTCTACAACGGCTTTGGGAATCTCCGGGAAAATATAGATTCCGGTACAGCCCGCAAAATAGGCCACTTTGCGTTTCGTTTGCGTGGCTGGTGTTTTGTCTATCTTCTGCGCCTTCGACCATGCCCGAAAATGATGCCTCGGGAATTCCGGGATTTTACACGCCTCATGAATGCCGACGATCTTCTTTATCCAATTTCCTGTGGTCTTGTTTTGGAGGAGAAAATTGCTCGCACCCGGATACACGCCGCACAGTTTTCCCATGCGCTCGACGTTTTCCAGAATCCGGATGCGGTAATTCAATCCGTACCGTTCCTTGAATTCGGTTTTCGCTGCCAACAGGGCCGCCCTGATATTCGGGCACGGACAGATCTCACAGAAATTGCACAGCTCCACAAGGTTCTGCAGCGCTTCCGAAGTGATCTTCTCCCCGCTGTCGCATTCATTGTCAAACAGACGGTACATTTCATTGAACAAAAGACAGGGTGAATCGTCCATCAGGGTTTTGCACACCTCACACTCGCGACAGGCTTCCAACTCCATCAGGAGTTTGTCTTCGGTTTCCATTTTCACCTCTTTTGCCATAAATGAGAGCTTTTCTTGGATAATATCCGCTATTATGCTATGTGGTGAAGGTCAATGCAAACCCTTTCCATGATTTCTCTGAAAGGATGATCGTTATGGAATATGCATCTCTCCCCAAAGGCGTCAACAAAGCGCAATTCGATGGGGCCATATCTGAATTTAAAATCATCGCGGGCAACGAAAATGTGCTGATCGACCCTAAAAAGATGAGAACATTGGCCGGGTTTATCATCTCGGCCCATGTGAAAGCGCACATGCCGTCGGCTGCCATATTTCCTGAAAGTGCCCAACAGGTGAGCGACATCGTCAAAATCTGCAACAAACACAACGTACCGTTATGGGTCTCTTCCACCGGCAAGAATATCGGTTACGGGTCCATGGCGCCCTGTGAAAGAGGCACCGTCATTTTATCCTTGAAGAGAATGAAAAGGATTATCGAGGTCAATGAGGATTTATGTTACGCACTGGTCGAACCTGGCGTGACCCATAAGCAGCTTTACGACCATATCCGGGAAAACGGGTATAAACTGTGGCTGAATATTCCAACGGGCCCGACCCCCATTGCCGGGCCCGTTGGAACCTCTTTGGACAGGGGCACCGGATACACACCCTATGGGGATAATTTCGAACAGGTTTGCGGCATGGAAATCATCCTGCCCAACGGAGAAGTGCTGAGGACCGGTATGGGCGGTATTCCGGATACCGCGTGCTGGCAATTGTATAAATGGGGTTACGGCCCCTATCTGGACGGCATTTTCTCACAAAGCAATTACGGTATTTGTGTTAAAATGGGCATCTGGTTGATGCCGGAGCCGGAAGATTTCCATCCTTTTGCCATCACTTTTCCACGATATGAAGACATCACGGATTTGGTGGATTGCCTGCGACCGTTGCGATTGGCCAATGTTATTCCCAACAGCTGTTCCATTGCCCCTTCTTATGGCGAGGACTATGCCGGTGTTTGGAATATTTATGCGGCGCTCTACGGAACGTCTGAACAGATTCGAGTGAACTGGGAGATTGTCAGAAACCGGTTTTCCAAATTTGAAGGCGTTCACTTTTTTACGAAAAAAGAGTTGAGTGACCACCCGAGCTTTCAATTGAGGACAAACCTGATGAAAGGGGTTGTAAAGTCAAAACCGTATTCAAAATTTACCCATGCCAACTGGATTGTTCCCATTGTCCCATCGGTGGGAAAACATGTTCTGAAGCAGAAGATGCTTGCAGATGAAATTATAACAAGCTACGGATTTACGTACAATGCCGAACTGATCGTCGGCCCCAGAAGCATGCATCATGTCATTGAGATTCCCTTCGATAGAATTAACTCAGAGGTTGTAGAGAAAAGTGCAGAATGCTATCGTCAACTGATCAGCGTTTTTGCAGAACATGGATATGGCCTTTACAGAACAAATATCGCTTTTATGGATGTGGTAGGTGAAACCTACGGTGAAACCGTTCAAGATGTATTCAGAAAAATTAAAAGGGCATTAGATCCAAACGGAATTATTTCCCCGGGAAAGTCTGGGATAACGACCTGAATTAATTGAACTCTATTCTGGTATGGTGCCTTTGAATTAGATCATGAGAGGGGAGGAATAAACGCTATGGTTACAAAAGCCGGCGTGGGAATGAGCCATCATCGCAATCCAGTGATGGCGGGTCGAGAGGCCGTGGAAATGGCACTCAAAAGTGGTGGCATTGAAAAACCGGACTTTGTTTTCATGTTTGCTACGGTGGGTTATAACCAACAGGCCCTGCTCAAGTCCGTACGGGAAGCCAGTGGCGGAGCGCCTCTTTGCGGGTGCTCGGGTGAAGGTACCATGATGCGGGGTGAGGTGGATGAATCCAATTTTTCCCTGGTGGTTATGGCCATCCGCTCGGATCAGTTGCGTTTTATCAACGGGATGGGCACGGGTCTTAAAACCGATTCGGGCGGGTTGGGGCAAAATGTCGCCAAAACCATCGCGCCTGAGATACGCTCGGATGTGCTGGCGCTTTTTCTGTTTGCGGACGGTCTCACTTTCAATTTTGATCGATTTCTCAACGGCCTTGAAAGTGCGCTGAACCTGGAAGGTCTGCTGCCCCTGGTTGGTGGTACGGCGGGAGACAACTGGCAGCTTGCGCGGACCTATCAATACTGTGACGACAAGGTTTTCTCCGACGGCGTTTCCTGGGCCTTGCTTTCGGGCGATGCCCGCATCGCCTGGGCCGTCAATCACGGCTGTATCGCCACCGGTGTGGCGCACAAAATCACCCGTTGCCAAGAGAACACCATCTATGAGATTGACGGCCGACCGGCCCTTGAGGTTCTCAAGGAGTATTTGACCGACGATGAAATTGTCGATTGGGCCAAGGCGGTCATTCACCTGACCCTGGGGTTTGAGACGCCGGGGCACATGGAAGGGTATGATGATTACATGATTCGATTCATGCCCACCAAAGATGATGAGAAGGGGTCTTTTACCATTCCCACAGAGGTGGTTGAAGGCACCCGTATCTGGATGACGCGCAGGGATTACGATAAAGTGACTGCGGGGATTGATCATTTGGCAACCCGGATCAACGAACAGCTGGGCGAAAACCCTGCCCGGCTGGTGTTCCAGTTTGACTGCTGCGGCCGGGGCAAAGTGTTTGTGCGTGAGCACCAGAAGACCGCGCTGTTGGACCGACTTCAGCAACAGATACCGGATGCGCCGTGGATCGGTTTTTATACGCTGGGAGAAATCGGTCCCGTGGGGAAATTCAATTGCTTTCATAATTACACCGCCGTCATCGCAGCGATTTATTGACTCTCGCAGAACCTGAAAAGAGGTTTCCAGTCATGACAGCAATGGATCCCGAAAACGCGTTGGTGGCGCTTCGTTCTCAGGTTGAGGATGCCGAAGGCCGGGTCGAAGAACTTCAGAAGGAAAACCGTCAGCTGAGCGGGCAGGTAAAACGCCTGAGCAAGACTGAAGTTGAACTGTACGGTATCCAGGGGCAACTGGATTCCCAGATGCAGTTTTATCATCAGCTCTACGAGGTGGGCAAGCAGTTCACCACCACCACCGAGTTGTCCGAAATCTTTCAGATCACCCTCCAGTTCGTCCTCTATGAACTCAATTTCGAACGTTGTCTCATCCTCATGCATGACACCCAGGGAAAGGCTTTCCGGGTTCAGGCCCTGGACGGATACTACGACGAAGACAAACGTCCGGCTGTGGAGGCCCTGAGCTTGCCCGAGGATGATCCCGTGCTGCTGCAATTGCGGGATGTGCCCCATCGGATCATCCGTACCGAAGTCTGCCATGAGGAGTCGTTAAAGGTGCTGGGCCGCAAACTGCATATGGATGATTATATTCTGTTGCCCCTGGGCGGAGAACCGGAGGAACCGTTGGGCCTTCTGGCGGCGGGAAATACGGCTGACATGCGGTCATTTCAAGCAGAGGTTGAGGCGGAAGGAGATGCCGACGTGGGGCTCGTCAGAATGGTGAGTCACACATCCGCCGCCATTAACAATGTGAATTTCTATCAAGCCCTTCGGGAAAACGAGAAGAAATACCGTACGTTGTTTGAAGAATCCCGGGACGCCATTTTCATCTGTGATCGCACCGGCGAAATGATTGATGCCAATCAGGCCATGCTGGATCTTTTTGCCTATACGCGATCCGAGATGATGGAAATGAACGTCTGGGAAACCAATATGGATCGGGGAGATGTGGCCAGATTTGTCGCGGCCACCGACCAGACGGGCTCGGTCAGGGATTTTGAGGTGGGGGCCAGAAAAAAGCATGGCGAACAAATGATCTGCTTGGTTACGGCCACAAGTCGGCGGACCGATGACGGCCACATCCTGGCCTACCAGGGCATTGTGAGGGACATCACTGAACAGAAACGGGCGGAAGCAGATTTAAGACAATACCAGGAGCATCTCAAGGAATTGGTTGAAGAACGCACGGCTGAACTGGCGGAAGCGACCCGGGAGGCCCAGCAGGCCAGGGAAGCGGCCGATGATGCCAACGAAGCCAAAAGCAGCTTTCTGGCCAATATGAGCCATGAATTGCGCACGCCCATGAATGCCGTTATCGGCATGACACACCTGGCCCTGAAGACGGAGTTGACCCCCAAACAACAGGACTATCTCGGCAAAATCCAGTCATCCGCTCACTCCCTCCTGGGGATTATCAATGATATTTTGGATTTCTCCAAAATCGAAGCCGGTAAACTGGACATGGAATCCGTGGATTTTAATCTGGATGATGTCCTTCAAAACATGACCAACCTGATCACGGTCAAAGCCCAGGAAAATAAAGATCTGGAGGTTCTGTTTGATATTGATCCGGATGCACCCCGGCGCTTGGAGGGGGACCCCCTGCGCCTGGGGCAGGTCCTCATTAACCTGGCCAACAACGCCGTGAAGTTCACGGAATCAGGTGAAATTGTGATTTCCGCCCATTTGTTGAACCAGGACGAAGACCGGGTGACATTGGAGTTCAGGGTGAGAGACACGGGCGTGGGTCTCACCCGGGAACAGATCGGCAGGCTCTTTCAGGCATTTACCCAAGGCGACCCCTCCACCACCCGAAAATTCGGCGGCACCGGATTGGGGCTGACCATCAGCAAGCGCCTGGTGAACATGATGCAGGGCGAAATCCGGGTTGAAAGCGAGCCGGGGGAGGGCAGCACCTTTATATTTACAGCGCTGTTCGATCTCAGGCGGGGAAAAGATCAAACCCGATTCATTCCATCACCGGACCTTCGGGGTATGAAGGTCCTGGTGGTTGACGACAATGCCACTTCGAGAGACATTCTGGAGGGAATTCTGGCCTCCTTTTCTTTTAAGCCGACGCTGGCTTCTTCCGGAGAAGAAGGGTTGGCAGCACTTGCCGATGCCGACGTCGATCATCCCTATGATCTGGTGATCATGGACTACAAAATGCCCGGAATGAACGGTATTGAAGCAACCCGGCGTATCAAGCAGAACACGCAATTGAGCCGAATCCCGGCGGTTGTCATGGTGACCAACTATGGCGGTGAAACGGTCATGCAACAGGCCGATGAAGCCGGGCTGGACGGATTTCTCTTAAAACCTGTAAACCCTTCCGTATTGTTTGATGCTATCATGCAGGCCTCTGGCAGGGAGGTGTCCCGATCTTCCCGAGTTGTTCAGGAAAATGCTTCGGGAGTGGGGGCGCTCAGCCGGATTCGGGGCGCACGGGTGCTGCTGGTGGAAGACAATGAAATCAATCAGCAGGTTGCCGGCGAGATCCTTGAGGCTGCGGGTCTCCGTGTCTCCCTGGCCAACAACGGTCAGGAGGCGGTTGAAGCCGTGAAAAAGGGCGATTTTGACGTAGTCCTGATGGACGTTCAGATGCCCATTATGGACGGATATACGGCCACCCGCAAAATCCGCCATTGGGAAGACCTATTCCGCCTTCCGCCTTCCGCCTTCCGCCTTCCTATCATTGCTATGACCGCACACGCCCTGGCCGGCGACCGGGAAAAATCCCTTGAAGCGGGCATGAACGATCATGTTTCCAAACCCATCGATCCGGAGTTGCTCTTTGAAACCCTTTTGAAATGGGTCAAGAAATCCCCCGTAGTGGGTTCAGGTGAAAAAATCCCATTTGAAACGGACATGGAAACACCCCCTGTGCCGCCCGATGAACCGGATTTTCCGGAGCTTGACGGCATCCATGTGGCGGCGGGTCTCAAGCGACTCTTGGGCAACAAAGCATCCTATCGCCGTATTCTCCTGAGATTTGGCCGGGAGTTTGAAAATGCGGCTGACATCCTCAAGGATCTGGTAAACCGTGAGCAATATGAAGAGGCCGAAATCCTGGCCCACTCCATTAAAGGCGCCGGTGGCAATGTGGGGGCTGAGGCACTCCAGGCGGCGGCGGAAGCCGTGGAACGGGTCTTCAAAGACGGCGGAAAGACTTTGCCGGAGGGTGAGTTTGTTTATTTTAAAAATGAGCTCGGCCGGGTCATGACCGCTTTGATGGCCCTTAAGGGGGATGATCCGCCTTCGCCGGAAGCGATGGAAGCACCGGCAGAGATTGATCCCCGCATGGCCGAGGAAATTGCGGTGCGCATAAAAGATGCGGCTGAAATAGGCGATGTGATGGAACTGTCCAAATTGGGTGCCGAACTGACGGCTCGAACGGACGGGTTATGTGAATACGGGGCAAAAATCGGCCGTCTTGCTGATGAGTTTGATTTTGATGGCCTTCTGGAAATGGCAGATACCCTGGCGGCTGCAGCCGAATCCTGAGGAGTATGAAATGAACAGCGAACCCATAGAAATTTTAGACAACCCGGAAAAGCCTGAAAACATACTGCTGGTGGATGATAACACCACAAACTTGCAGGTGCTGCATGAAACCCTGGCCGGAACCGGTCACAAATTTCTTATTGCCAAGAACGGTGAAAGCGCCCTTGCCATTTCCCGGAAAGCCAAACCATCCCTGATCCTGCTTGATATCATGATGCCGGGGATCGATGGGTTTGAGGTGTGTCGCCGATTGAAAGCGGATCCTGAGACAGAGACCATTCCGGTCATCTTTCTGACGGCCCTGGACGATACCAAAGACAAGGTCAAAGGGTTCAGACTGGGGGCGGTGGATTACGTATCGAAACCGTTTCAGCCGGAAGAGGTGATCGCCCGGGTGAACACCCATCTGACCATCAACCGATTGAGAAAGTCCCTTGCAAAGAAAAACTGGGAATTGACGTCCGCAAACGATCTTTTGGAAGAACGTGTTCGAGCGCGGACCCGGGAACTGGCCGAACTGAACCGCATTTATGAAAGGTTCGTGCCGCGGGAATTCATCAGTTTGCTGAAGAAAAAAAGCATCCAGGAAATTC
>Ga0075112_1000657_pt1 | contig 14174 bp, 16 predicted proteins | sample AntAceMetag02UKF_FD_69783 | JGI IMG/M metagenome (GOLD analysis project Ga0075112, IMG submission 69783) | Saline lake microbial communities from Ace Lake, Antarctica - Antarctic Ace Lake Metagenome 02UKF | ecosystem: Environmental > Aquatic > Non-marine Saline and Alkaline > Saline | place... | reverse complement strand
CTTAACCCTATACCCCGTATTTTTTCAAGGGGCGTTTCAAACAGGATCTTCCCGAAACTGTCATGATAGAGGATTAAACGGGTGGGCGTCAGGTAGAAGCGGCCGTATTGCCAGGTCTGATATAATCCTTCACTTGTATGGCAGGCCCCCTGCGTCTTTAGAAGCACTTTTTCCCTGGCGACCAAAGCCTCCTGCTTTTTCTTCCTGTTTTCCCGTTCCCACGCCCTGGTTTTTTCGTCCCACGCCTGCATCACCCCGTATTCCAGCATGGTTTCCATGCCGGCCAATGCCGCCCGAAGATTGACGCCGATCAGTGGGATGCCCGCAACGGACACGATGAGATCTGCATGAATGATCAGGCCCTTGTCCAAGACACGGTCAAGCAGGTCGATTAAAGTTGCGTTTGTGTTTCGTTGAGGAGTCATGGGTTTGTTAGATGTCCAATGTCAACTTTTATCCAGTGAATCCATCAGTAAATTCAGATCTTTGGACATCTTTTCCAGTGGCGATTTTTGGAGGAAAGCGTCGAAATCCAGTTCATCCAGTCCTTCCACCGTCTGACGCTCTGCACCGGAAATGGCGATGATCTTCATTTCATCGGGAGAGAATTTCTCTCTCACCTTGCGGATGATGTACCTGCCATCCATTTTAGGCATGTAAATGTCTACAAAAAACAGGTCTATCACGGTTTGTTCCATCTGTGCGAGGGCTTCCTGGCCGTCAAAGGCCTTAAGTACATGGTATCCACGTTCTTCCAATAGCTCTCCAAAAAATTCAACGAAGAGGAGATCGTTGTCTGTAATTAGAGCAGTTTTCGCCATTTTTCACCTCCTGAAAAGGTAGATATCTGTTCGGGGCATTGGCTAACTTAACAGCATGTCGAATGACGAACATTCGAATGGAACGGCAGAACAATAGATCAGCACTTCCTTGCCTTCAGAGAGTTTTTGTTCAATTATTTGATTGTTGTCTTCTAAAATGCTCTTAAGCTAATGACAGTGACTAATGACTAATGACCAATGACCAGGAAAGCGAAGACTCCGATGGCTATTTCTAAACGAAGGAGTACGGCGGCCACGGCCCGGTATATCGGACGGAAAAACCCTCCCGGCCATCAATCTTTTCCAGGGCTTCTCCCAGTTTTTCATTTCGGTCCTTTGGAAGCAAGCAGGAGAGGTTTAAAAGCATCTGCTGCTCTTCATTGTCTGTCTTTTTGGTCTTTTCAACACGAAGATCATCGGCATATGTCTTGATCTCTTCATAGAATTCCTGAAAGTACTGATCCGCCTTGTTCGCCAGCGCCCTTTTAAGAAGTTCTTCCAGCTTTTGGCGATACATATAGGCGATCCCCTTCGGTTTTGTTTTTATCTCTTCCTGCAATTGCTTGATTTCAACGCTCTCATCGCTTAGTTTGTACGCCATCATTTTGGTTTCCCACAAGATCTGGACGCCATATTCGGCTTTTCCCTTGATTTTGGCCAGTTTCGATGTCAGGTTGTCGTAATCGGCCTCAATCCACTTTTTCATGTTCTTTTTTGGATCCCCGTCCTCTTTTCCCTGGATGATGGTGTCAAAGCCGATAGGAATGATCGTCTCGAATTTTTCCCAGGCAACATCCACCACTTTCTGATGGGTCAATACCCAGGCTTTGACCTTGTCGTGGTCGTCCGAATGGTAAGGTTCGGCGGTGCAGTCATGGACAAATGCTGAGAGATTCCCGAAGGGGATGGTATAGACTTCATGGCCTTCAATTCCCATATTGCCAAGGCTTATTTCCCGGCTGCCGTCGGCAATGCAGTAAAGGTATAGTCCTATTTTGGACTTGTCCGCCTGCAGTGTGGTGGATTGTACTTGCCCGTCATCGAGAACTTGAGCTTCACTCAAGGGCGGCTGTCGGGGACTGAGGACTTGTCCGCCGGCAGTGTTGTGGGTTTCGGAATTGTTGGAGGCAGGACCGGTTGCTGACTCTGGGATTTCAGATGAAGTTGGTGAAAAATGGAGAGCTTCCTTGATTGGGACCGGTCTTTTCAGTGCTTCTGAATTCTGCGGCAGAAGTTCATCCAGGGTATTTATGATTTCCTCTCGAACGGTTGCTTTGAGTTCAGGCAGAAGGGAAGTCCTCACCATCTCCTTTATTGATACCTTATTTTCTAAAAGGATTTCCTTGATCTCCTGCCGAACTATTTTTTCAATGATTTCTTTCATCTTATTGGTCACTTGGCCTTTAGTGGTCATCGGGGTCTTCGCTTACCCGGAGTCTCGCAAGCTCGCTTACCTGGTCATTGGTCATTAGTCATTGGACCTTTGACCTCGGACATCTGACCTCGGACTTTAGATGTAGGGCCTTGGACTTCAGCCGTCTCCCATTTTTCCGGGTTAATGATCTTATCCAGCAGCTCATCCACAATATTGTCCAGTCCATCCCTGACCGATTTGACCGATTCGGTGATCCCCTGCTCAATTTTCATTTCTTCAATCGCCGTGTCTAGATCCATCAAGGCTTCGCCTAACCGATTGGTTTCCTCTTCCGTCAGGGTTCCGCCCTCCATTCTCCTGAGGGCCTGGAGCCTGAGTGCGTCCTTGATGATTTCTACCAGGGCCACCACCAGACCAAGGACACCGTGCTTGAGATTTTTTTCGTCTATATCTATGGGCATGAATTCTGTCCGGAGTCCGATGTCAGAAGTCCAAGGCCAAAAGCTGGTGTGCGGCCGGCAGTGCGCGGTAGGCGGTTAGCCAATGAATAATACCTGACAATCATATCAGCGGTTAGCCGTTAGCTATTAGCCTCACAAAATCAGTAGAAGGTCCGTAGTCCGTAGGTTGGGGTGAAGCATGAACCCCAACACAAAACGATGATAAACCGGAAAATGTTGGGGTTCGTACCTCACCCCAACCTACTCTGGACCTTGGACATTAGTAACCGCTTCCAGCGGTTTTGCCTTGGCGCTGATCCATCCGCACCAGGGACATCCGGTAGTAATGAGATCTTCGAGTACGACTCTTTTTTCGCACTGGGGGCAGTGCTCCTTGGTGATGAGGGCTTCCTCCCAGGCGGGTGTTTGTAGGGTCGTCCCCGATGGAAACTCCAAACCGTATTTTGCAGCGGTCTCGAAGGATGCAAGCGCAGCCCTGATTTTTATGCCCAGCAGTTCTACGCCGACCACCGATACCATGATGTCCGCGTTGATAACCAGACCTTTATCCAGAAGCCTGTCAATGACGTCTGCTAAACCGGCGCCACTTTCTCTCGATGGTTCTAAGGCCATATTTGTTCCTTTCCTTTCCCGGAAGTTCCTGGATGATCAAGCAGGTACATCCTGTTTTTATGTCTGGGCCCCGGCACCTTATGTAGGTTTGGAGACATACAGGAAGAAGAAGTGGCTCAACGGTGGCATCAACATAAAGTGACTTCCAGGATGCTTCCGTTGAATACCTTTCCAATGATTTTTTCGGTGTTCCGCCCCAGCGTTACTATTCGGTAGCAGGCCTTGTTACCGTGGGTAGCGAAAATACTGAGCAGATCATCTATCAGGTCAAGCCGGATATCTTCTTCGTGAAAACCGGGAAGTTCGGCAACCACCCGGGTTCTCCTGGAGTGCTTAAAAACATCAATCCGAAACGGATCTGTATCTTTTTTCATAGCGTTTCTCCCATAATGGAAAATCCCGGGCAATCAGAACCTTCAGTCAGGCCTCTTCTTTACGCCCCTTTCCCCCTTACATGAACAACGCCCTTGCCTCCGCATTTGAGGCAATTCAAGCCTGTTCCCTGCTCGACCCCGGATCCTTGACAGTGGCTGCATGAAGCAATAGGCAGTTGAACTGAAACAATGCCTTTGCCCCGGCATACCGAGCAAAGCCGTCCGGTGCGTCGTTCTACACCCTTTCCCCTGCAGAAGGCGCATGGAAGGGCCGGGGGAAAGATGCTTACGTTACCATTTCCACGGCAGACAGGGCATTTTGCGCCCTTTTCCTTTTTCCCGGTTCCCCCGCAATAGCCGCATGAATGGGTTTTTTCGTTGATGGGAGATGCCTGACCCGCTCCATTACCTCTTCCAAAACGGGTGGCGCCGTTCCCATAGCTTATGGCGTTCCAACCCACTTCATCCTGCCCGGGCTTAAGAAAACCGTTTGAGGTTCGGTTATGGTTCGTCCCAACCGCTCTGAAAGACTGCCACTGGAATTCTTCCCTGTGGATTTTTTTGAATGGGATCGCTTGTTTGGCCTTAAGCAGTCCATCTTCATGGGGCCAGCCCAGCGCCTTTTTCCCCTTTAACGTGATGCTGAAACGGGCATGGGTTTCCTGTGCGAGGTGTTCACTCTTGATCAGTTTCATGCACAGGACTCTTGCATAGGAAGGGTCAATCCTAAGCTGTTGGCTTATTAGACGTGTAGTCGTTTCACCGTTTTCCTTCTCCACGGTTTTCAGCGCCTTCATTTCGCTTCCTGAAACCATAAAATATTCTCCTACTCGGATGTCCATTCGGTATCGATCCGTCTTCTCATGCCGGTGCGTCGAAATTCCAGCATACCGCCTTCCCCGTCCAAACGAGTTTCGTAGGAGGCCAGTATATCCATACCTTCCGGAATAGAGTGTTTTTCGACTACCTCAAGGACGACCCGCCATTCATCGTCTTCTTTTACCACCTCGATGGTTGATGAAACGTCCAGGCCCGTGAGGGAATTCAGTTCGGATCGAGCAGTTTTGACGATTTTCGCCATGCCTATAGCCATTTTTTGTCTCCTTATGTGCCTATGCTACATTTCAAAGTTCCTTTTCCTCTTCCTTCATCTTTCGGATCATCTCAAGTTGTTCCATGAGGCGGGTTTCCTGTTTTTCATATTCTTCCTCTGTGATTTCATCCATTTCAAATTGCATCTGGAGATGCAGCAGGCCTTCGTGAATTTTGGATTCATCCGTCATTTCGTTGTAGGCAGCATCCCTCAATTTTTGACCCAGCCAAATGGTCAGTTTAAGGGGTGAAAAAAGGATGTCGTCTAGTATGAAGGCCATTTCGTCACCATTTCACCACTATCTCAACGAAATTACAGGGAGGGATGGGCCCCACATATTTCAGCGTCATTTTTCCAGCATGCTGTTCGGCGACCTTTTCCACGGCAACATCGAAAGCTTTTTCCTTTTCCTTTTCCACCAGAAAAGCGGCGTTTGTGAGCATCTGGTCTCCGAAATGGTTGTTCAGCTTTTTTTCCACCCAGAGTGTTTCAAAGGGGTCCAGAATCGATTGTTCTTTCTCTTCTTTCCAGGCCTCAAAGGCGTTTTTCACCATTTCTCCGAGACGGACCTGGTCCCGTTGGGCGCCGCCTCGCCGTTTCATCAGTTGGTCGCGAAGCCGACCGATGTCCTTGTTTTTGACGGCTATTTCGTCGAATACGGGTTTTATGTCTTTCCAGATGGCCTTGAGGCCCAGTTCAACCTTATTGTGCATGTAGGCCAGAGTATCGATCAACTCCGGTCCTCTTTCTGCCAGGAGCTTTTCACGGATTGGACCCAAACCTTCACTGACCGTGCCGAATCGCACCGGGAGCATGGGATAGTCTTTCATCACCGTTTCCATGACTTTCTGATGGACCATCGTATTGGCACGGGTGACCGGGTATTGTGTAACAGAAGAGTTGCTGACAACGGCACCAATGCCGTCCTGCACAACAGTGTATACCTTATTATTTTCGTCGCCGATGGCGGTCAGGTCAAGGTCCGTTTCCCTGTCCGTTTTGATGATGGCGTATATGTATTGTCCTTGTTCTTCCAGGGCCATTAAATTATTTCCTTCTCTCTAATTGGCGACTGCTGTTATCGATGCCCAACCTTTTACGTCCTTTTCCAGGAAAGAACAGGAAGTGTCTTGACAATAGTCATTTACCAGCTTGTAGGCTTGATTGATTTTTTCGAAATGCTTCTGGGCTTCCCGATCTCCCGGGAATTTGTCGGGGTGGAATTTTTTTGTCAGTTGCCAGTAATTGTCTCGAATTTCCAGTTGAGTGGCTTTTTCTTTCAGCTGAAGAATTTTTCGTGCCTCGTCTAATGGTTCGTAGTCTACGGTTTTGATCTCAAACGTCCGAAAACTATAGGGGGGCATGGGACCGATGATGCGAAAGGTTATCCGGTCCTCATATCGGCTATCCAGGTCCTTGACAATTTCCTCCAACCGGGACGCATTTTCCCTCTGGACCAGGAAAGCCGTGTTCATGATCATGCTGTCGTCCATGAGGGAATGGATGCAGTGCTTTTCCGCGATTTCCAGCAGGGGAGCCATGATTTCCGATTGGCAGGCTTCGCGTTTTTGATCCAGTAGGGTCTTCACCTGTTTTCCGGCCCTGATCTGCATTTTCAAAACGTCTTCTTCAGATTTGCCTGCTGCGTCTTCTTTGAGAGCTTTGATCTCGTCGGTTTGTCCAATTTCAGCTAATACGGCCTTCAAGTCCGGCCAGAAGGCCGCCACATCCAGTTCAATCCTGCCTTCCATTTCCTTCAGGTTTTGAACAATGGCTTCTTTTCCCCGTCTCAGGATATAGATTACCGCCTCATCCCCCTCTAACAGGCTCCCGAATTTTAGGGGGATCACGGGGTGTTCGTTCATCACCTGTTCGATGACCGACTGGTAGACTGTCAGGTTGCGCAGGAGGGTTTCTTTGGGAAGATCGTCAAATCCTTTGTGAGGCAGGGTGCTCACAAGGGCGGAAATCCCCTCAAATGACAGGGTGTACACTTCCCTGCCGTCTATTCCTAAGGGACCGAATCGGCGAGATTCATCCCCTTCTATGAAGCCGTAAATGGTTCTCCCTTCCTCTTTCATGGCGTTCCTCCAGGCGAATCAGGGCTTGTTGATCTCTTTAAGGGCTGCGTCAAAATGCCTTTCTGAGATAACAAAATCAGAATAATCCTCTTTCCCCGCTTCAATGAACTCCCTGATCGCCCCCATGGCGGCTTTTCTGCATATGGATTCCAGGTCTGCCCCAACAAGCCCTTCTCCAGCCTCGGCGATCTTTTTCAGGTTAACGGATTTCTCCAGAGGTTTCTCCCTGGTGTGGACATGCAGGATTTCCAGCCTCGCGGCCATATCAGGTAATGGAATTTCAAGGTGGAAATCGAATCTTCCTGCCCTCAAAAGGGCCCCGTCAATCATATCCTGCCGGTTTGTGGCTGCAAGGACCACAATTCCTTTCAGTTCCTCTATGCCGTCCAGTTCTGTCAGGAACTGGCTGATCACGCGGTCTGCTACACCGGAAGCGGAATCAGAACCTCTTTTGGGTATCACACTGTCTATTTCATCGAAAAAGATAATACAGGGAGACGCCTGCTTGGCCTTTTTGAAGACTTCCCTGACCCCTTTTTCGCTCTCCCCCACCCATTTGCTCATGAGTTCAGGACCTTTTACGGAGATGAAGTTGACCTCGGATTCAGATGCCACCGCCTTGGCCAGCAGGGTTTTTCCCGTGCCGGGAGGGCCGTAGAGCAGGATGCCTTTGGACGGCGTGGTGCTGGCCTGTTTGAACAGATCATCATATTTCAGTGGCCACTCAATGGTTTCCTTGAGAATCCGTTTGGCATCTTCCAGCCCGCCCACATCGGTCCATTTCACATCCGGAACTTCCGTAAAGACCTCACGGATTGCAGAGGGTTCCACTTCCCTGAGAGCTTCCCTGAAATCATCCATCGACACCTGGAGTTTCATGATGGTTTCGTAGGGAATCTCTTCGAGCTCAAAGTCGATTCGGGGAAAGATTTTTCGAAGCGTGGCCATGGCCGCCTCTCTCGAAAGGGCTTCCAGGTCAGCGCCCACGAATCCGTGGGTCATCTCGGCAATGCGGGTGAGATCCACGTCATCCGCCAGCGGCATACCCCTTGTGTGAACATCCAGAATAATCAGCCGTCCGTTCATATCCGGAATGCCGATCTCTATCTCCCGATCAAAACGGCCAGGCCTTCGCAGGGCCGGGTCAAGTACGTTGGGGATATTGGTGGCGCCGATGACGATGACTTGACCCCTGGAGGAAAGTCCATCCAAGAGAGCCAGTAACTGGGCTACGACCCTCTTTTCGACCTGCTTTTCTCCACCCATGTCTTCCCTCTTGGGTGCAATGGCGTCGATTTCGTCCAGGAAGATAATGCTGGGGGCCTTGGCGGTTGCTTCGTCAAAGATTTTCCTGAGATTGGCCTCGCTCTGGCCGTAAAACTTGTTCATGATCTCTGGGCCGCTGATGGTCTTGAAAAAAGCATCCGTTTCGTTGGCCACGGCCCTCGCAATGAGGGTTTTTCCGCATCCCGGGGGACCGTGGAGGAGAACGCCTTTGGGGGGGTCGATACCCAGCCGCTCAAAAATCTGGGGGTATTTGAGCGGGAGTTCGATCATTTCCCTTATACGACGGATTTCTCTTTCCAGGCCGCCGATATCTTCGTAGGATATGCGGGTCCTTCCTTCGCCCGGTTGCTTCTTCTGCTCTATTTCCATGGCCGTCTGGGGATGAATCATCACCACCCCGGAAGGTCTTGTGGCAGCCACTTTGAAATCCTGTGTCCTGGATCCGATCAACCTGGCCCGCACCAGGTCGCCTTCCATCAGGGGAAGGCCTTCAAGGAGACTTCCGATGTAGCGGGTGTCATAGGAACGCATGGTGGTCAGCGGCGTTACCACAATCCTTTGGGCCGGCTGAAATTCGCATTTCATGACCCTGACCTTTTCATCGATCCCCACCTGTGCGTTTTCCCTTGTGATGCCGTCCAGCCGGATCAATCCCTTTCCACGGTCATCCATATAGGCAGGAAGTACTTTGGCAACGGTCCTGCGTTTTGCCTCAACAGCCACCACATCACCCACCTGGACACCAATCTTCCCAAAATCCGCCGGATCAAATCGAACAATACCACGACCCACATCTTTGGCGGTTGCTTCGGCTACCTTCAGCGTCAGGGGTTGAACTTTACTACTCTGTTTGTCTGGGCTCATGTCTTCTCTCTTATTGGTCATCGGAGTCTTCGCTTACCTGGTCATTAGTCACTGGTCATTTGTCATTCAACGTCCGATGTCCGACGTCTTAGGTCCAAGGTCTACGGTCGGTAAAGACCTCGGACATTGGAGTCTTCGCTTACCCGGAGTCTCGCAAGCTCGCTTACCTGGACATTGCACTTAGGACAACTAGAGCTTCATCTCAATACTCACGAAATTAAAAGGGGGCGCCGGTCCCACGACTTTGAAATCCGCCTGGTTGTCATATTCATCCGCCAGGTCTTCCACCAGGAAGTCAAATTGTTTTTCTCTTGTTCTGTCGATGAGGAATACGGTATTTAGAAACATATTGTCGCCTATGACGTCATTTTGATGGATATCCATGGCTACCCGCTTGAATTGGCGCAGGATTTTTTCGGCAATTCGCTCTTTTTTTTCATCCAGGGCTGCTTTCACTGCTTTTCCCAGGGTGATTTTTTCATCGTCTGCCACCCCGCCACTTTCTGTCATCCTTGTTTTGATTTCTTTCACATCGGGATCATTTCGCCCGATTTCCTCGAAAATTTTTTCCATGTGGGTCCACCGTGCCTTGAGTCCCATTTCCACCTTGTTGTCAAGATCATGGAGCATCCCTTTGAATTCGCCATGCTGCCTTCTCAGGAACGTGCGAACCTCCTCGGCGCTGTTGGCGATGGTGCAGAAACGGACCGGCAAAACCGTGTAGTCCTTCATCACCGCCTCGATGACCTTTTCATGGGCCGTGAGATTTTCGGGGTCAATCACATATTGGGTAATTGGCGAGCTGCTGATGACCGCGCTGATGTCGTTGTATCCTATGGTGGATACGATATCGTCCCGTTTTCCGATCCCAATGGGACCGAAATTCCTGCCCTCATTTCCGTTTATGATGCAGTATATGTATTTTCCCTCTTTGATCATAATTTCCCCACTGTTAATAATCCATTTTCATGACCTTTATATTGCTTTTGGGCTTTATCTTTCTGGTATCGCCAACTTCAGCCATGTTCGCTTTTTTTTCCAGTTCCTGCTCCTCTAATTCGGCTATCCTGTTTTCTATGTCTTCAATCCTGGTTTCAATAACCTGTTTCCGTTGGGTGACGCTTGCCAGTTCTTTTTTGGACAGGGAGAGGTTGTTTTTCAAAAGGTAGATCTCGGCATCATTTGCCCTATCCGCCTTGGGAAGAGAACGGTGCTTCATCCCCATGAGCGTTTTAATGTGACCCAGTGAACGAATATCATTTCCCATGAAATATCTCCTTCTGATTACTAACAGATATCATCAATTAATTCGTTAATGACCTTCTTGACCCTTTTCTGGCTCCCGGCGGTTCCGATACGACTGGTTTCAGAGGATAGAATGTCCATGCAAGTCCGCCTGAAAATCGGATCATCCTTGTCAACATTTGCCTCACGGACGACCAGTGTCTTGGCGATCATGATGCACCCCCGGATGGTCGGGGCGAACTCATAGGTGTCGGATTCACGCAATCCCCTCACAATCCGGACGATTTTTGTGGCATCTCCGTTCAAGAGGCCGGATTTGAACTCGGTGATCCGAACTTCCGTCTCTTCATCGAAATAGTCCACATCCAAGGTGATCATCCTGTCTCGAAGGGCGTCCTGGCTTCGGTGAACCCCCGCATATTCCTCCGGGTTGCTGGTGAATATGGCCGTAAAATCCGGATGGACCTTCAGATAGTTTCCTTCCCCCTGTCGCGGCGCGGGAAGATCCAGCATCCTTTCCTGAAGAACCGATAAGAGCACGTTATTGGCTTCCGGTCTCGTTCGGGTAAACTCGTCGTAGATGAGAGTAAACCCGTTTTTACAGGCGACAGTGAGACGATTATCGGCCCATCTTTTCTGCATGTCTTCTTCGGTCTTTTTGACCGTGTGAATATAATTGTCTACCACTTTGCGTCTGTGAAAGCCGGTCTCTCCGCCCACAAGGTCCGATGTGGAAAACTCCTCGTCCCCATGAATCATGACCACAGGTCTCCCGATCATGGATGCCACATGCATGGCTAATGTGGTTTTACCGGTTCCCGAGATGCCTCGGAAATGGATCGGAAATCCTGCTGCAATATAGGCCATGGCCCTTTCCGCAAAATCCTGGACATAGGGGGTTTCCACAAAATTCGGCAGAGAGCGAGGCTCCAGAACCGTTGTACTGTTGAGTGACATAAAATTCTCCTTTGTTTTAGAAGGCAGAGACAGGATGCACACTGCTCACTGCTCACTTATTCCTTCGCAATTACTGCACCGGATGCCAGTAAATTGAGGGCAAATGCGGTAACTATTTACCGGCTGTTCCCATTAGAATCGTGCCCTGCCTACCGCTTACTCTTTTTTAACCACTCCCTTGCCGCCGCAGGTCAAACAAGGGAGGTATTGGCCTGATGTGGCCCCCTGCCCCTCACAATTGGGGCAGAGAACTACCGGTTCCTTTATCGTGACCATCCCTTTTCCCCCGCACACCGTGCATGTAAGACGCCGATGAATGTGGACCCCGGTGCCACTGCAATATGCACACACCCTGGCAGGTTCCCGGATGGTTACCCAGACCTGTCCCCCGCACACCTGACAAAGGGATTCTTTGGAAAGAAGGTCAAAGGGATCGGTCCCCGCTCCCCCACAAAAAGCACATGTAAGGAGTTTATTTTCCGAGTGGTGTTTGTCTATATTTGCAGTCATTGAAGCATCCTCCCCGAACTATCTCGGGTTCAGAGTGCGGCAGGCATCAGCGGAATCCGGCGAACGGGATGAAAACCGTTCTGTTCCGTCTTATGCCTACCCCATTCTGTTCTCTGCCTTCTGCTAATTAAGCAGCGTAGTATGTGGAATCCACTTTGTTGATTTCGCCCGCGTCCAGGAGTTCCCTCATCATGGGGATCAGAGAACGCCAATTTTCAAATCCCAGGATGTCGGAAATTTCCACCATCCTCAATCCATCGGGATTGTCTTCAAGGAGATCCAATATTTCGCGGATATTTTCTTCCCTCTCGCCCGACTCTTCCGGATCCTCTTCCAGCTCTTTTTCCGGTTCTTCGACCAATTCTTCTTCCGGACTTTCTTCCGATACCGGCTGTTCAACTTCTTCTGGTGCGGGTTCTTCCACCAAGTTTTCCTCGACAGCTTCCGCTTCCGGAACCGTTTTTATTTCAACTTCCGTTTCCACTGCTGCAGGGGTTGTTATAACCATTCCACCTCCCTGGCCTCTCATGGCTGAAAGGATTTCGCTCCAGGCTGCGGCTGCTTCTGTGCGATCTTTTTTAAGTTCCCCCATGAGACCGGCAACACTGGCCGACAGGTCGGCGCTGAAGTTGCTGAGGTTCGCCCTGAGCTCTTCCGCTTTTTCTTTTAATTCCCCACCCATGGTTTCCTGACGTTCTGTTTCCGCCTGGTCCAAGTCGGCTTTGAATTGTGTCAGAGCAGAAGTGAATGTTTCGAGTTCGGACTTCAAACTGCCCCACATTTCTTTCCTGGCATTTTCGAAGTCATTGATCAGGTTATGCGTGTCTCCTTTGAGATTGGCGATGTGGTCCCGGCGATCTGATATTTCTTGGCCCATGGCCTCCTGACGTTCTGTTTCCGCCTGGTCCAGATCCGCCTTGAATTGGTCCAGCTCGGAGGTGAAGGCATCGAGTCGCGCCTTCAGGTCTGCCGCCATTTCTCCCCGTGCGTTTCCAAATGCTTTCAATAGATCGCGTGTGCCGTGGATGACAATATTTAAATCTTCCCTGCGTTCAGCTATTTCCTCCAATGCTACTTCTTTCCGAATCTTCTCTGCTTTATCCAGTGTTTCCTTGAATTGCACCAGGCCGGACATGAAGGTGTCCAATTCTGATCTGAGACTTTCCCCCATTCGCTTGAGTTCAGCGCGGATCTCCTCTATACGTTCTTTGCTGGCGTCAACCATTTCTTTTCTGAAATTTGCCAGCTCTGATGTGAAATCCTCCAACTGGGATTTCAGGTTTCCCCACATTTCCTTTCTGGCTGTTTCAAAGTCATTGATCAGGTCGAGGGTGGCATCCTTGAGACCTGCAATATATTTTTGTCGGTCCGAAATTTCCACCTGCGCTTCGTTCTTGCGGTTTTTTTCAGCCTCATCCAGACCCGTTTTGAAGTCGCCCAATTGAGTAGCGAAGTCATTCAATTCCGACCTGAGGTTGTCTCCCATATCTTTCAGTTCCGCCTGAACGGTTTTTGCCCGTTCTCTATTGGATTCCTCCAAATCCGATCTGAAAACAGCCAGTTTTTCGACTGTTTCCTTTTTTGTTTCCGCAATGCTTCGAACCCGTTCTTCGTATGCGCCCGAAATCTCTTCCGCCAGTCTTCTCAAATCATCTGCCAACATGATCATTCCTCCTTCATTCTGATGTTTTTGAAGACATGCTTGAGATTTCCGTGTTCACGGAAAAGCAGTTTCACGAAAACGAGGGTAAAGCTACACTCTTTCGCATCCTCAAGGACGTCCTGTAAATTTGTATTGGCGAATCCAGCGGGAAGGTCGAATGCCTCCGCACGGATTGGCATGAATTATGAAAACTAATTGGCTGCTACTGCTGTCTGCCACTGATTTTGAACCCGTTCCCTCACCATATCAAGGTCTTCGAGAAGCCGACCGACCTGGTTGTCGCGAATTCCTTGCTGGACTCTGAGGGATTTGAGCATGAGCTTGAAATCTTTTATTTTTACGGTTTCTCCCTTTTCGAGCAATTTTTTAAGAGCCATTTTCAGTTCTTCCTGCTCCATCTGAATACGCTTCAATGCCTGGACAATTCCGGTTTCCCGTTCCTTTTGTCTTTTTTGGATGTCTTCTTTGATGATTTCCATGTCGTCCAGACTCGATTGTCCCCCGGAGACAATCACGTTTCGCAATCGGCCGATCATCTCTTTTTCTTCTTTCTGGAAATTTTGAAAAACCGTTTCCGCTTCTTCTTCCCGGGACAATCGTCTAACCGTGAGCCCGCTCATCATCCGGTCAAAATCCTTTTTCCGAAGGCTTTCCGATTTTGCAAGGTTGTCCTTCAATTGGCCGATCATTTCCTCTAATTCCGTATGAAAATTTTTCAGAAAATGATAGGCCTGTTCCATCAGGCCGTTCACGGTTCTTACGCGCATTTCATAGGAATCGATGATGCTGTTGGCCAAATCTCTCAAGTTTTCTCCCGTTACCATTATTTTT
>Ga0075112_1000656_pt1 | contig 14207 bp, 10 predicted proteins | sample AntAceMetag02UKF_FD_69783 | JGI IMG/M metagenome (GOLD analysis project Ga0075112, IMG submission 69783) | Saline lake microbial communities from Ace Lake, Antarctica - Antarctic Ace Lake Metagenome 02UKF | ecosystem: Environmental > Aquatic > Non-marine Saline and Alkaline > Saline | place... | reverse complement strand
GGCTGCACCAAGGGTATATTGAGAATACGCTGCCGCAGTTCTTGCAAGAGAATCCGGCGCAATCCTTCTCATTGCTGATTTGCGACACTGATCTTTACGAGTCGACGCGGGTCATCCTGGAAAGCGCGCATGAGCGCGTGATGCCGGGCGGTTTGATCGTGTTTGATGAGTGGAACAGCGGGATCTATCCGGGCGAGGGTCTGGCGGCCAATGAGTTCCTGAGGGCGCATCCGGGCGAGTATGTGGCGCGGTCGGTTCGCGGCGCACGGCAGCCGAATATGATTTTGCAAAAGCGCGGCTAGAGCCAGCACACGAGAGGGGTGCAGGGCAGGGGGGGACCCTTGGCCTGCGGCCCCCGCTTTGAGAGACAAAGGATACGGTCGATGACCAAAATCACGGCGACCAAAATCACGGCGCCCAAAGACACGGCGCTTCACCAGATCGGTGAGGATCCGGGCCAGGAGATGCATGATTTTATGCGGGGTCTGTTCCCGATTTGCCGCAGCCTGACCGGCCCCGGCACCCGCGAAACCCTGTCGGTCCTGCAACAGCATCTGCCGGGTCTTGAGGTGTGCAGCATCGCCAGTGGCGCGCAGGTGTTTGACTGGACCGTGCCGCCCGAATGGACGATCCGCAGCGCCCGCCTGATTGGCCCGGACGGCGAGACCGTGGTCGATTTGGCGGATCACAACCTGCATGTCGTGGGGTATTCCGAACCCGTAGACACAGAGCTGAGCCTTGAGGCGTTGCAGGCGCATCTTTATTCGTTGCCCGACCAGCCCGAGGCCATTCCCTATATCACCTCGTACTATAGCCGCCGGTGGGGTTTTTGCCTGACCCATGCGCAGCGCGAGACGCTGAAACCCGGCACTTACCGCGCGGTGATTGATGCTGATCTGGAACCCGGCCAGCTGAACTATGGGGAACTGGTGATCCCCGGCGAGACTGACGACGAGGTGTTTATCTCGACCTATGTGTGTCACCCGTCGATGGCGAATAATGAATTGTCCGGCCCGGCGGTTGGCACATGGCTGGCCAAATGGGTGGCCGAGGCCCCGCGCCGCTATACCTACCGGTTCGTATTCATCCCCGAGACCATCGGCTCGCTGGTCTATCTGTCGCGCCATCTGGAGCATCTGCGGGCCAAGGTTAAGGCGGGGTTCAATATCTCTTGTGTCGGCGATGACCGGGTGTATTCGTTCATGCCCAGCCGACAAGGCAACAGCCTGAGCGACCGCGTGGCGCGGCATGTTCTGGCGCATCATGCCCCTGATTACATCAGCTACAGTTTCCTTGAGCGCGGCTCGGACGAGCGGCAATATTGCGCGCCGGGTGTCGATCTGCCGATTGCCTCGGTAATGCGCTCGAAATATGGCGAATATCCCGAATATCACACCTCGCTGGATGATCTGGCGCTGGTCACGCCGACCGGGCTGGCCGGGGCGTTTGAGGCGCTGCGCAAATGTTTGCAGATCATCGAAGCGAATGCGGTCTGGCAAGTCACGATGATCGGCGAGCCGCAGTTGGGCAAGCGTGGTTTGTATCCGACGATCAGCGTGGTCAACGGGGCGCAAAAGGTGCGCGGCATGATGAATATGCTGGCCTATTGCGACGGCACGCTTGATCTGGTCGATGTGGCGCAAACCATCGAAGAAGACGCGTTGAAATGCGCCGATCTGGCCGCCCTGTTGGCCAGCCATGATCTGTTGCGCAAGGTGTCCGGTTAAAGGGTTATGCGGGCTTTGGTTGTTTCGACCAAAGCCTCGAAGGTGAGCATTTTATCCACGTCGCCCGCGCCGTAGCGGATGCCGAACACCGCTTCGAGTTCTAAGATCAGTTCGATGTGGCGCAGGGAATCCCAACCCGGTGTCGTATTCACGCCGCCCCCGGCCAGCGGCACATCATTCGCAAGTCGCAGGCGGCGGCGGATGACGGTTTCAATCTGGGCCTGTGGGCCGGTATTGGTGGCGGATTGGGGGCTGGGTTGTGCGGCTGTCTGTACCGGGGTGGCCGTGACGGGGGTGGCGCGGTTGTCGTGGAACCCGGTGGCTCCGGCCCGTGTGCCGTTCCATTCGATCATCAAAGCGCCGCCCGCTTGGTCATCGAGCGCGGCTTTGACCACGCCTTCGGCCAATTCCAGCGGCAGCATCGCCGGGGCGCTGCCCTGCGCGGATTTGGAATACTCGGTGGCGACCAGACCAGACAGCACCGTCAGCCCACGCACGCCGAACTCGGATTGGGTCTTGTCAAATCCCGTCAGGAATTGCGCAGCCATTGCCTTGGCGGCGGCATAATGGTGCCAGCCGGGGATCACCCGTTCCGTCGCGACTGAGCCGATAGTGGCGATCACCCCGCGCTGACGCAGCAGCATTCCCGCCAGCACGGCCTGCGATATCTGTTGCAGGGCGGCGTAATTGACCTGCACCAAATCGTGCAGCGGCGCGTCAAGCGGCGGTGAGGCGCTGTGGAACACCGAGGTTACGGTGTTTTGGCGGGCCAGCGTCGTGCAGAGGGTGGCAACGCTGGCCGGGTCATTGAGATCGGCCGTGGCAAAGGTGATGGTCTGGGCCTTGCCCGTCACCCGTCCGAGGGCTTGTTCAAGGGCCTCGCGTTTGGTGCCGGGGCCACGGTCGACCAGTATCAGATCAAGCCCGCGCCGCGCCAATGTCACCGCCAGCGCGGTGCCGATTTCGCCGGTCGCGCCGGTTATCAGGGCGGCCCCGGCTGGCGGGGTCAGATCTGGCCCCTCGTGGCGGGTGGTCCAGGTGGGCAGGCGGGATTTGACGCGCATCTGCGCCTCGAGCACGACCTGCGCATCGCGGCAAACCAACACGCGGATCGTCAGGGTTTGCAGGGCCTCATTCAGGGCGATGATCTTGGCGCTATAGGTCAGCCGGTCGCCGTAGAACACCGGCAGGATCGAGCGCACCTCGTGGCCAAGATAGAGCGAGGGATCGCCGGGAAAGATCATGCCGGCAATGCGCGATAGCGGGCTGATGGTCAGGTGCATCGGCACGATGGGGCGCGCGAATTCCGTATCGGCGGCATAACCCGTGTCATGGTGCAACGGGTTCAAATCACCGCTCAGGCCCGCGAATTGGGTAAAGGCGTCGGTATCGAAGCTTTGTTCAAAGACGGCAAGATCGCCGATCTGAAAATCCGAGAATGCTGTGTTCAGTGTCATGTTTTGTCTCTCGTTTTCGTCACATCAAAACCCGTCGGTCAGATCGAACCAATCGGGGATCGCCGCTTGTTTGGTGTCGCGGTGCCAGTGGCCCGCCGTTCCGACCTCAAACCCATGATCTGCGAATACACCACGGGCCGGGGTGTTGCGCGGGGTCTCAACGATCTCGCCGTGCAACTGGTCCCAGCCACGGGTCTGGGCGCGTGATACGGCCCATTCAAGCACCGCGCGTTCCACCGTGCGGCCCAGAACCCGGCACGACATCAAGAACAGGTCGATATGACCCTCGGGCTTTTGCGCGTCCGGGCGTAGCACGATCAGGCCGATTGTCTCGCGCTCGGTGAATTTATCCGCAAGGCCGATCACCGCAACATCCCAGCCGTTGGCGGCGTGGGTTTTGAGGTCTTGGGCGCTGTAGCGGCGGGTCGTGGTGTTGAATTGATTGGTCTTTTGGCACAGCTGGGCGGCACGGGCGATGGTGTCGTCATCCAGCGGCTGCACCGAGAGTTTCATCCCCAACCCGCGCAGGAAATCGGTGATATTGGCCGAAGCGTTACGCTCCAGATTGATCTTTTTGCGGGCTTTATACGAGGCGACGCGCTGGCGGTCCTCTTTGCCGGTGCGCAGCGTTTCAATGAACGGGCTGCCCAGCAGGGCCTCGGTATAGGCGGTCGGGTCTTGCGGCAGGTCCAGAACCTTGACCATCGGCAGATTGCGTTTCACCGCCTCGCGTTCAACCGGGTTGTCGTCGATGAACATCACCGAGCCAAGGCCAAGGTCCAGCTCGGCGGCGATGTCGCGCATGTTTTGCCATTTGGGCTGCCAGTTGATCCGGTGCGAGGCCAGATCATCGGGGCGGATCAGCATGGCGGCGTGGTTTTGCAACACATCAAGCGCCAGATCTTCGTCGTTCTTGCTGCAAACCGCCAGCGCCACGCCGCGCTCGGACAGGGCTTTGATGGTCTGCTGGAAGCGGCCAAAGGCGTTGCCGGGGAAATCGCCGCCGATCAGAATACCGTCTGGCCCATCCTCGCCCAGCACGCCGCCCCAGAGCGTATGATCGAGATCGAGCACCAAAAGCCGCGCGGTTTTGCCCAAGAGTGACAGGGTGATCCCGGCCCAGCGGGTGACAAGCCGGTCGGTGAACGCCTTTGAGAATGGAATGCGGCCAAGGTGCCAGAGCCGCGCATCCCAGACCGGCACCCCGGCGGCGGCCTCGGTGGCGAGGTCGATCCAGAGGATATTGGGCAGATCGCTTAGGGCTTCATCGAGCAGGGCATTGCAGGCCGCCACGAGGGCGGCGATTTCCCCGGCCCGCTCGACGGTCTGGCGGGTGGTGGCGGCAAAGCGGTGCACGACACAGGGGTTGCCGTTGCGGCTGGCGTGTTGATGGATCAGCCGGGCGTACCCTTCGACGGCGTCAAGCGCGGTGTCAGCGGTCACGAAGTCCAGCGCGGGTTGGCCGGTGAGATCCTCGATGCGGTCGGCGAAAATTGTCAGATCGGCCTGAAAGGTTTCAAGCTCTGAGCCGGGCAGCATGACTTGCTGGCCCAGCTGGCCAAAGGGCGCAACGTACTGGGTGCAGGCGCGCCCCGGCATCAATGCGGGCAGGGCCTCGGACAAGGCGTGACTGGCGACATCAAGGTTGCTGGACCCCAACAGCGCGATGCGAAACGGCGGCAGGCGGTTGGCCTCATGGGCCATCTCCATGCGGTAGCGGGCTTGCGGCGCATTGCCGACAAAGGCGAACGGGTCAGCGGCGAGCAGGGCCTCGGCACTTGCTTGGATGGCGTGCATGGTTGTTGCTTCAAGCATCCCGCGCCACAGTGGGGCCGTAGCGATCTGCCCGGCGTGGCGCAAATGCGCGACGAGGGGGGTAAAATCATTCTCGGCGTTGATCGTCAGATCGCGCACATACATCGCGGCGTGGGTCGGTGCGGTGGTGCCGTTGCGGGTGATCTGGCCGTCAAAGGTTTTGAAAAACCGGTAGGGAACCTTGGCGCGTTCCTCATAGCGGTGGAACGGTGTGCAGAAATTCCACCCCGCGCCCAGCATGACAATCTTGGCGTTCTGGGCCTCGAACAGCCCGAAGGGTGAGGTGTCGCCAAAGGTGGTGTCCGACGTGCAGGCGGCCAGCGCCGCAGCCTGTGGCCCGACGGTGACAAAGGAATAGATCGGATGATCGGTGCGGATGGCGCCAAGGATATTGTGCTGCACCCAATCGGCGAGCACCCCGGTTTCAGAGGGGGTGTTTTCGCGGTCAAACTGGCCGCTGCTGGTGAAGGAAAAGGTGAAGGCGGGAAAGGCCAGCGTCCAGCCGCGCCGCACCAACATTTCAACGGCAAACAGCACATCCCATTTTTGCAACCCGCCATCCGGGGCCAGCGCCGCGAGCGAGGAATGCACGACAGCCAGCCCGGCGTTGCCTTCCAGAACGGTTTCCAGCGCCGCCAAAAGGGCGTCTCGGTGTGTTGCTGTCATGGGTCCATACCTAAAGAATGGGTTATCACCCCCCTCATAGACCGACACTCCCCAAGGGGCACCCCTCTTTTCACGAGGGTCCAGCGGAACAAGGCTGCACTCTGGTCGAAAACCTAGCCATCTCTTTTCGGCGGGGCAAGCCACCACCTAGAAGCCACCGCCTAAAAGTCGGTGCCGCTTTGCAAATGGCGGCGGCCGGATCGGGCCAGCCGCTGCGCGGTATCGGAAAACGAGCTCCAGGTGCTGGCCAGAAACAGCGGCGCAGAGGTCAGCAACAGCAGATCCGCCATGGCGTATTGCAGCTGCACCGCCGAGCGATCAAAGAGCCCGCGGCGCAGATAGCGGATCTTTTCGCCGTAGCGCTCAACCAGTGCCGCATAGCTGGCGGGCAGATCGGCGGCGACAAAGATCGTCTGCGCAGCACCTTCGGCAACCAGCTGGTCGAGCACCGTGACAAAGCGCGAAATGTCGCTTTTCTGACGCCATGCAATCAGTTCGTCGTGGCGACCGGCGGGCCAGTTTTCGGGGGCTTCATAGCTGAGGTGGTCAAATTCGGGGCCGGTCGCCATGCGGATATGCAGCGCCACATCTGACGGGTGCGGCACTTGGGCAATCAGATCAAGCACCGGGTCGCTGGGGATCAGGGCCTTGAGGAAACGGGTTTCGGCGGCGCGGGTGGTCTGCGGCCCGGTCAGCGTATAGGCCGAGCGGATATAGACATCGCCGGTGACGGGCTGGGCCAAGATCGGTTCTTCGAACGCGGCGCCGTCCTCAACTTCCATGTAATTATAAACCCGCGCGGATGTGGTGCGCAGCAGGTCCGCCGCAGCATCCTCGATCACCGGGCCATCATAGCGCAAAATATCGCTGATCCGCGCCTCGCAATGATGGTCAGGCCGCCAGACGACAATCAACTGACGCCCGGTTTTGCGGGCAATCACCGCCCCTGAGGCCAGCGCCCGCAACCGATTGCACAGCCCGTGCTGCACGTCGATATAGAGCGCCGGGCGGGTGATTAGCGTGGCGGGTTGCGCCAGCGTTTTGGGTATCAACGGCGTGGTGGGGGGAATGGCGGGCATCGTATCCCTGTCAAAACAGAGCCACAATTTACCGCCATTCCAACGGCCTGCGCAATAGGGTTTGGTTTTAGACCCAACGCCCGATCGCCATGAGGCTCGGTTGATGGGTCACGGCATCCGAAAGCACCGACAACACCCGGTAGGCGCAAGACGTGGCACCCGGTGTGTCGGGGGCAAGCCAGCGGGTCGTTGCGCCCGCACCACCCGAGAGGGTTGGCGCGGCCACAAAGGCCACAGGAAACGTCCAGGTTTGCAGACTGGCGTTTTCCCATAATGGGCCTTGGGCGGTCTCGCAGGCCAGCGCCGGTGCCGCGTGCCAGCATATTTGCGTGCCATCGGCATAGCGCACATAATCGCCGTTGGCATTCGCGCCGCGCTCGATCACGCTGCCGGTTGGCACGCCCGCCGCCTGCGAGACCGTGCCGACAATCCGCCCTTGGTGAATGACTTCAACCCAAGGCGTCCAGCCGCTGGCCCCGTTGGAGCGCGTGAACTGGCGCACATCCTCAGCCGCCGCGGTGCCGCCGTCCGCGACGAAGGTTTGCACCCAATGGGTCGCGGTTCGGCGCAGGTTGAGCACCGCGCCCGCCGCCGCCAGCGGATAGTTGTTACCCGCCGTATTGCCGCTGGCGGGGTTGTAATAGAGGCCCGTTGCAACCAGCGCATCAAGGTCATCTGCCGCACCCAAAGTAAGCGCCGTTCCAAGGCCAAAATCGCCGGTTTTCAGCAAGCGGCCGGTGGTTTGATCCGTGACAGTTTGCGTGACCGCGCTGCCGTCGATCAACCCGGTGGCGGTGATCCCCGCCGTGGTGATCCGTGCGCGTTCGACCCCGCCCACGGTCACGCCCAACACATCCGGCGAGGGCCGCCAGACCCCGGTGTCAGGGTCGCTGGCAAAACCCAGTGACGGCAGGGCGGCGCTGCCATCCCCGGCCCGCAACCCCTGCGGCACCGACACTTGCGCCGTGCCCGCCACCACCGAGATTGCGGTTTGCCACGCGGTTCCGTCGGCGCTGACCTTGATGGCGAAATCATCATTGCCGGATGTGCCCATTTCCGCGCGGCCTGACCAGCCGGTCTGGAACAGCAAAGAGCCGGTATCTGCGCTGCTGGCCTTGTTCAGCTTGAGCTGATGTCCGGCCCCGTCATGCGACAAAAGAGTGGCGTCAGACACGACCGACAGCCGGTTGGTCAGGTCAGAGCTGGTGTTGATCCCGACGCCGGGCAGGTTTTGCAACACCGGCACCCCAGAGGTATCAATCGGATCCCAGCTGTTGCCGGTCCAGATGCGCAACTGCGTGCCCATCGCCGCCCGCCAGCCGATTTGCGGCACAAAGAACAGCCAGCCGCCGTTCGACCAGGCGGCGACCTCGTGGTCATGCCCGGCCCAGTCGTTGACCGCGCCCAAGCCAAGCGCCCAAGCCTCGCCCTCGACGGGGGAAATCGGTGGCGAGGTGGCGTCAAATGCGCCGACCGCCAGATGCGCCAGCAGATCGAGCCGCTCCAGCGCCTCGTTATGCGTGACGTGTTTTTGCGCCTGCGCGGCCTGAAGGTAGGGCAGTTTTAATTTGGTTGTAACGTCTGACACAGGGCTCTCCGATCGTTGCGATTTGCGGCGATCTTGGAGCAGTCTGGTAAACGATGCTTCACGCGGGCGTCCGGTGCGAAACCGTGCCTGCAACACCCGGTTTGGCGGGGTGGCAATGCGGGCGGGCCGTCAGCTTTGTGTGCGGGTCCGGCGCAAAGGTTTGGTGATTTTCCACGACCTTGAGTTTTGCATGACCGACAGCTCGGCCTGCAAGCGGGCATTCTCGGCCCGTAGGCGGGCCAGTTCGGCCCCATCATCAAGCACAATCGCGCCCAGCAGGCTTTCGCGCGATTGCGCCGATTGCTGGCTGTCCTCAAGCCTGCGGGTCAGGGCCTCGTTGGTCGCCTTGAGCAGATGGTGGTCGCGGGCGGCCTTGGACAGAGATGTGACTTGGGCTTCCAGATCGGCCACGCGCGGCGTTTGTGACCCGTCTGGCTGGGCGTCATCGGCGGGTTTTGGGGTTTCAGACATCCGTGTTTTTCCTAAAGCGGCGGGGCCGGGTCGGCGCGTGTCGAAACACTTACCCTCGTAAGATCTTGCTGCGCATGGCGCGCATCATGCCCGTGACTTTCCAAGACTTCGAGCTGTAAACGCGGGCCAGCTCCTGTTTCAAAGACCAGACCTCTGCCGCCAGCATGTCGCAATCGACCTGCCGCTTGGCCAGCAGCCGGTTTTTGCGGCGCAATCCGCCCATGGAGGTCGATGCATTGTCGAGCAAACGGCTGTTGAGAGCCGCTGCTTCGACAAGCAGGGCTGTATTCGCCGCAGCGGCGCGGAGCGTTTGCAGTTCCGCGTTCAGATGCTCGATCTGCCGGGCTTGGTCGGATTTCTGGTCACGCGCGTCGGCTAGTGCCTGCGCGACCACCTCGGACGACAGCGCCGGGTGGTTGGGCGTCAGCGCGCGCAGTTCCCCGACAAGGGTCTGCGCCTGAGGATCATGGGCCAGCAGGCCGAAGGCGGCCAGCATCGCCATGGGTTCGGGCTGCACATCGGCTGTTGGGGGCGTTAAGACTTCGAGCCCGAGCAGCCCGGCGCGCTCTGTCAGGATGGTGGCGTGCGGCATTTCGGGATCAAAGAAGCTGGCGTCATCAAGCAGTGTAACCTTGTCGCGATTCTTGCTGACCGCGGCAATCAGAGCCTTGGCCCAATCGCGCCAGTTGGCAAGTGCGGGGTCAACTGCGCCCTCGGTGGTACCCTCGGCGGCACTCTCTGCGGCACCCTCTGCGGTGATGCGCCTTGCCAGCGATAGAGTGGGATCACGGAACACCACCAAAGCCTGTGCCGCGTTCTGCAACTGTGCCAAATCTTGTGTGAAAACAATAGGACGGTCGCCGGCCGCCTTGGTTACGGCGGATCGTATCATCTTCATCCGAGCCAGAGGGATGTCGTCTGCCCAGAGCACGATTAGCTCGCTGTGCGTCACTTGGGCTTTGTTGCACAAATAGCTGATTGTTGGGATTCATCTTGTGAATCCAGCATGATAGTTGACGTTGCATGAGCAAACCTGTCTCCGCGACTTATCGGACGAAGAACTGGCCTGAGTATAACCGCGCCCTGAAGCAACGCGGCTCTCTGACCATTTGGTTCAACCCAGAGGTCACCTGGAAAGCTGCGCCGACTGGCAAGCGAGGCCGCCAACCACGCTATAGCGACGCTGCCATTCAGGCCTGCCTGACGATCAAGGTGCTGTTTGGGCTACCGCTCCGGCAGGCGACGGGTTTTGTGGAAAGCCTATTGAAGCTGGTCGATCTGGATTGGGAGGTGCCGGACTTCAGCACGTTGTGTAGACGTCAGAAAACGCTGTCGGTTGCCATTCCCTATCAAGGCTCGAAAGGCCCCCTGAACCTCCTAATCGATAGCACCGGCATTAAGGCTGAAGGTGAGGGCGAATGGAACGCACGCAAGCATGGTGGCACCAAGCGCCGCCTGTGGCGCAAGATACACATCGCTATCGATGAGGAAACGCTAGAAATAAGGGCCATCGAGCTGACCGGCAGCAACATTGGCGACGCGCCTATTCTGCCAGACCTTCTGGGCCAAATTGGCCCAGATCAGCAAATCGACCGTGTCACAGCGGACGGCGCTTATGACACCCGGAAATGTTATGAAGCCATCACAGGGCGCAACGCCCATGCTGTCATCCCGCCACGCAAGAACGCCAAGCCTTGGAAGCCCGACACACCCGGTGCTAAGGCGAGAAACGAGGCCATCCGGTCTTCCAAATACCTCGGCCGCGCCCTCTGGCGAAAGTTGACGGGATATCACCGCCGCAGCCGGGTCGAGACGAAAATGAACTGTATGAAATTACTAGGCCAACGCCTAAGCTCACGCGACTTCGATAGGCAGGTCGCCGAGGTTCAGATTCGTGCAGTCATCCTCAATGGCTTCACCGCACTTGGCATCCCGCGAACTGTCGCCATAGGGTGAGTCTGTCAAGGGTAAGGGCAAGCCCGACCAAAATCGGATTTGTGCAACAAAGCCCGTCACTTGCACCATATTGCCGTCCATTCATCAATTCTACAGGTTGCCAAGTGAGCCCAGCAAAGCATCCATCAATTTATATACTACTGCGCCGGGACCCGCCAGCCAACGACCCCGCCTGCCAGACAACACCCGGCGCGGTTCGGCACTATGAATAGCGCAACACGTTAGATATAAGTCGCGCAAAATGAAGTATTCGGCATCCTGCAAACAAGGGTCGGCTCAGGTCGGGCTGCTTGTGCTGCAAAGATTTTTCGAAACAATGGTAGGTTGAGATTTTGACCATGGCTCAAAAACCGGGGCGCATTGAGCGTATTTTGGCGTCTCAAGTGATTGATCTTGAGCGGAGCATTGGTCATCTCGCCAATGCGGACCCGTCCAATGGGGTTGCTGGACGCCTAATGACTCTACCGGCCTTGATGGACGATAGCCCCGCAGAGCTTGTTTTTCCTGACCAGTTGGCGGTGATGCGCTATGCAACCCGCATCTTGCGCGAGGGGCAGCGGCCCCCGCATGCGCCGCTGGAGGTTCGCAGCAGCATGGAACGGCTGGAGCCGGATGACGTGTACCGGCAATTTTGTGAACGCGCTTTGGCGCAGGTCAAAGTCTCCCAATGGCTTGGCAATACCCTGAATCAGTGACTTCGCAGTCGACATTTGGTGATTTACCTATTGAGGTAAAGCACTTAGCCTTCATTTTGGATTAACCCTGCAGGTGAGCTCAGATGACCGACTTTATTGTCAAGGAATTGCCCTACGCCCTCAGTTCCCACGCCGGACTGGCACTGATCGGCAAGCATCTCAAGCGCATCAAGACCAATGCTGTAGTCGATCCAGCGTTTCCGGTGCGTTCTGGTGTCGCCAACAGCGATGTCATCAAAAGTTACCTTGGCCTTCTGTGTCTGGGCAAGAATGATTTTGAGGCCATCGAGACCTTCCGTGGCAACGCTTTCTTCAAGCGCGCCCTTGGTCTGAACAGCGTGCCTTCGAGCCCGACTTTACGGCAGCGCCTGGATGCTCATGCGGCTTCTTGGTTCGATCTGGCCGCTCAATTGAACCAAGAATTGCTCTCAAGCACCGTCAACGGCAAGCCCATTGATTTTGGCACCCTGGCTTGTGGCTACACCCCAGTCGATCTCGATACCTTTGCTATGGACAACAGTGGGACCAAAAAAGAGCTGGTGGGGCGCACCTACGCTGGCGTGGACGGCTACTGCCCTTTTGCGGTGTACCTGGGCAATTTGGGGTATTGCCTGGAGTTGGCTTTGCGCCCGGGTGTGCAGCATTCTGCATCCGAGAGTGAATACAACTTTGAGCGCGTCTTGCCGATGGCAGCCAGCCTTGTACCTACACCTTTGTTGGTGCGCGCAGATGGAGGCTTTTGCTCCTTGAAGCTGATGCAGGAGATAAGCAGGCAAGCCAAAACGCTGGCGCGCGAGATTGCCTTCATCATCAAGTGGAACCCGCGCCGCGCACCGGTGGAGACAATTGCTGCCGCAAGACGCGCTGACCCCGAGACGCAGTGGGTGATGCATCGCACTGGTAAGCGTGAGTGCGTCTGGCAAGAGCCTCTGGATTTGGTCAATGTAGGCTATCAGACCAACCCGGCACGCCGGGTCTACCGTTTGACCGAGAGGACCCTTGATAAGCATGGCAACACTTTGCTGTTGCCCGAGTATATGCTGGAGGGCTGGACCACCACGCTGCCAGCGCGCATTGATCCGGCTGAGGTCATTACGCTGTACTGCGAGCATGCCACGCATGAGCAGTTTCATTCGGAGTTCAAGACCGACATGGATCTGGAGCGTCTGCCCTCTGGCAAGTTTGATACAAACTACCTGGTGTGCCAATTGGCTGCCGTTGCGATGAATTTGCTGCGCATGATTGGGCAAAACACGCTCAACGAGCCAGATGCGCCTGTCCGTCATGTTGCCAAGCGCAGGCGCATCAAGACGGTGATGCACGAGATGATGTTCAAGGCCGCTCGCATGATCAAGCATGCCGGGCGCTGGTTCCTGGGCTTGGGGCAGAATGACAGCGGTTTTGCAGTGTTTGAGCGCCACTACACGCAGCTCAGAGCAACATAGCGAAACAAGCGGCCCACACCCCTGAAATCCGTTGTGTCTGTGGCAATCAGGCAGGTGGAGCCGTGGGCAGAATGAGCCCCAGAGGGTAATATTCCAGCCTAAAAACCCTGAATGTGGGCCTGTTTAGTGTAACACCGAGATTAGACAGGGACGTCTACGAGATCTTGCGGCGGTATTGTGAAAATTGAAGCCGTAAAATGGGTTGGCAGGGGTTAGTTCACTGATTCAGGAATACTTGATCAAAGTACTGCCAGCCGGTTCAAACGATAGTACGCAGAGAGTTTCTATGCAATTCATTGGTTCCCATTTCACATATCCGGACGAGACGGGACTTAGGGTCGAAGAAGGTGGCAAACGACTGACCGCCCCCAGTCAGCGCCGCACGGATATACCGCTGGTCACTGTTATAACGGTGTGCTTCAACTCGGCGGAAACAATTGAGCAGACGTTCGACGCGATCCGCAATCAGACCTATTCCAACATAGAGTATCTGGTGATTGACGGCGGTTCCAAGGATGGCACGGTCGACCTGCTGAAGGCCAATACTGACCTCATCGACTATTTCGTGTCCGAGCCTGACCAAGGCCTTTATTACGCGATGAACAAGGGGCTGAGCCTCGCCTCCGGCGATTACATCCTGATCCTGAACTCGGATGACTGGTACGAGCACGACGCCGTTGAGCGGCTGGTGCGGGCGCAACAGATTAGTGGCTGCGATTTCACCGGTGGGCTGGCGCGTTATATCAACGCCGACAGCAGTACGTATGTCTTGCCCAAAATGCGGTTCGACCATGCAACGCTGCTGCGGATGCCGTTGCGGCATCAGACGATGTTGATCTCCGCCGCGCTCTATGACGAGATTGGCCCCTACGATACCGATTTCCCGATCATCGCCGATTTCGACTATGCGATCCGGTTATTCCAAGCGGGCAAGACCTATTTTGAGGTCGCGGCACCGCTGCTGAACTTTCGCACCACGGGCGTATCGAGCACCGCGCTGGACCGGTTGCATACCGAGCATCGGTCGCTGGTAAAAAAGGTCCTCCCCTACCTCAGCGACGCCGAGATCAACGCTATCGGCGATCATTCCGTCGCCCGCCCCGAGGATTTTTTCCGGGTGGCCAACGCGCATCTGGATCAGCCCGGTTTCGTGCTGGCGGTGCGCGATATGGTGCGCGACTTTGGCCGGTTGTGGGGCGGTTTCTGGAGCGAGGCTGATCTTGACGTGATCGCCGCCGACGCACCGGGCCTCTATCCCAAGATCAGCGTGGTGATCCCGGTCTACAAGGCGGCGCAGTTTATCGAAAC
>Ga0075112_1000652_pt1 | contig 14242 bp, 14 predicted proteins | sample AntAceMetag02UKF_FD_69783 | JGI IMG/M metagenome (GOLD analysis project Ga0075112, IMG submission 69783) | Saline lake microbial communities from Ace Lake, Antarctica - Antarctic Ace Lake Metagenome 02UKF | ecosystem: Environmental > Aquatic > Non-marine Saline and Alkaline > Saline | place... | reverse complement strand
ATAGTTCTTTTAAGGAGGTCGACCGCGAAAAATTATTTATTTGTCAAGAAAAAAACACCTTTGTTTTGAGAAGATTTCATTATTTTAAAACATGCAAAATCCTAACCGGACACTACTGAGGGAATTTAAATATGTTGAATTTTAGGGTAAATGAAGATCGCTGCATCAAGTGCGGCAAGTGCGTCGCTGAATGTCCCCCGCACTGCATTGTCATGGAACAAGATGATTTTCCAAATATCCCCGTAGAAGAGACCTGCATGCGATGTCAACATTGTTTGGCCATTTGTCCAACAGCGGCTCTCTCCATCTTGGGCGTCGATCCGGACAAAAGCCTGGAACTGAAATACTCTCTTCCCACGGCCCGGTCCATGGAAACCCTCATCAAGGGGCGCCGCTCAACCCGCCGCTACAAGAAGCAAGCAATTGAAACAGAGATCCTCCAAAAGCTCCTGGAGACCGCATGGCATGCCCCCACTGCTTCAAATTCTCAAAGCGTACTTTTCACCGCAACTATGAACATAGAAGCCACCGAATCGCTGCGCAATGAAATATTCGCCAAACTAGGTAAGATGCTAGATGGTCGAAATCCAGAAGAAGATACCCTCCTTTATCAGTATGCTCGTAAGAGTTACGAATTGTATAGCGAGCAAGGTGTCGATATCGTGTTGGGCGGTGCCCCCCATATCCTTATCACCAGTGCCCCCAAGGTCTCACCCGCCCCTATGGAAGACTGTATCATTGCAATGACCACTTTTGAGCTGCTGGCTCAGAGCATGGGCGTGGGTACAGTATGGAGTGGGATCCTGAATTGGTGCATAACCGACTTCTTCCCAGAATTAGCGACGAAACTCGGCGTGCCTGATGATCACAAAATCGCTTACTGCATGTCCTTTGGCAAACCAGCTGTGCAATACTCTCGCACGGTGCAGCGTGGACCTGCTGGAATGAATATGGTGAACTCGTTCCAACCGTCTGATTCATAATGATGGAATGCTGGCATATGGAAGCAAAAGCGTACTTAAAAAGCTTGAGTAGAGGAGATACTTTCCTTGTTGTGGCAACACCAGACGACAAGAGACTCCCTCGAACAAGAGTTATCGGCAGCATGTTATATATGATGCTGATGGAATATAATTTCTAAATTGTTCACAATCGCAAACATCTACCCGAAGTGGCAACTATCTACATATATTTTGTGTTTGAAAAAAAATTCAATGAATTCTAAACACAAAACGGAACCATAAACCATTCCAGAGATAGTTATAAACAAACTCCCTAGTCATAGAAACTCCGGATTTCATGATGGTGTTGTGCAATCTCACGTTGGAGCTTAACACGACGAAGAGGTTGGACGTAAAAGCAGATTTTATGCCTTTCCCTATTGAGCATGAGGCATGCAGTGAGCTTATTCAAAAACCATTAGTGTACTATTATCTTCAATATTTATTAGTTTTATTTGCTCAATATCAAAGGCAGCTGTATGTGAATTAATGACCTCTAGGCTACCATGAAAAACAAATCGCAAACTTTTTTCTATTGTTTTTAGTTGACGAGCTTTTCCTATAACAGATCTAGCCTTAAGGCCTACAGAGCATCCATTTAATAACTTTCTCCCGGAGTAATGCTCTCTTTTTCTATTATAGTTATAATAGTTTTTTACTGATGAAGTCATATATCCACGATCAAAAAATGTTCGTGAAAATTTTGTTGCATCAATCTTACCTCCTGATCCTTGCACAGTGCCATAACTATATGATCTATTAACTCTAAATCTTTTATCATAGTATAAATCCGCCATTTTACTTTTACTCAAGCTGGTGGGTAATTTTGAATTTACTATGAATTTTTTAATTAAAAATTGGTATTCATCTTTCAATTTATCCTTACCCATAGCACCTGAAATGTACCCCAGAGAAAACAACTCCGTGTCTGAATGATAAGTAATAGTCACAGGATAGGTGACAGTCGTATTGGGGTAAAACGTATTGCACTTTACTGAAGAAATCTTTCTAAGTCTTAAATTATACTCACTTTTAGTTTCATACTCGCCCTTTTTAGGCTTAATTTTTTTACTCTCTTGGCACTCGCGATAAAGCTTTAAAAACGAACCCACTGTCCCGGAATGATTTTCACTTTTTACAACAACTTTTTTCAGGCTGAATGACGCCCCTGCACATGAAACGGGAAAAAAAATTATTAATAAAATTAAAAGTTTATATTTCATAAAACGTAGTTCCTCTATAAGTTAAATTCGTTGCGACTATTAAAGTTTGACCTTTTTTAGTGAATCTAAATACAATATTTCCCTGTATTGAATCTCGAAAAGTATATAACTCCCGAATTTTTGCAGCAGATTTTGATACTATGATTTTCATGATATTTGTACTGGAGTGATCACTCCTTGGTTTTAATATATTATTGGGGAATTCAAAGGTGACTATAATTGCGCTATTCTCCCAGTTTAATTCTATGTTATCGCTGGGTATGGTCATGCTATATGTGTTTTTAGTGTACTGTTTCAGTTTGTCTTCTGCTTCATCAATTCTTCTTTCATAATTTTGGATAGTTTCAAATTGTCGCCTGGGTGATTCTATTTCATTTTTAAAAGTATTGAGTGTTGAATAGAGTACAGAGTATTTTGCTTGAGTATTAGATTTTATGCTCTTAACCCATTGCTGATCAGAGAACCCAAAAGATGAAGTCGAAAATAATACTACAAAAGACACTGAGAAGACAATAAGTTGAAGCGGTTTTAACGGAATTTGATTCTTCATTATACTTCCTTAAATTATATTGTTTCCTGACAGGTACCTTGCAAAATGAAATTCTTCAATCAAAGTTGAGCTGAAGAGGAAGATTTACTTTCCGTTGGCAAAGTCCCAAGGGGAAAATATGGTTCCAGTTACTACATTGGTACTCCCAAATGAACTAAAACCAGTGCTGCCAGATGTTTTAGTGGCCTTCATGCTCCACAGTTTCCGGCAGAATAGATGGCAAGAACAATAAGCCATCCACATTCCCGCATCAATCATGAAAATATCCTATAATATTCCCACCAAAGCAGCAACTTCAAAAAGCCACCCATCATTGCCTTATCTTCTGTTGTTCCGTAAGCAGTTTATAGAGCGATATCTTCGTAGGTAAACGTGGAAGGTACACCAAATCTTCTCGACTGAGTTCATCTGTCAAGGGCGTAGGTAAAGGGTATCACCTTCCCCTGCGAGCAAAAAACATGTTGCGAAACCAGGAAAATCGCTTGCAGGGGCACGCTCCTACAGTTCCATTGTGCAGTTACCTGAGTTTCAATAGTAATCAGGATAGTTTTTGTCATTTATTAATACCTCAATAAAAGCAGTATTAATAAGTTCTATAATTGTCTTGCGCTTTGTTTCCACACTTCTTAATGTATTACAAATGTAATGCATAACGATAGGGAGATTGTAAATGAAGTCCGCAACTATACCAGCACTAAGAGTTGAACCAAAATTACGGCAGGCAGTAGAACGATCGCTGAATAGCGATGAAACGTTGTCAAGTTTTACAGAACAGGCCCTGCGCGAAGAAATCAAGCGAAGAAAAAATCAGGATGAGTTCATTGCCCGTGGTCTGGAATCCCGGGATAAAGCAAGGCAAAATGGAGAATACTACAGTACCGAGGATGTACTATCCGGTCTCGACGCCATGCTGGCCAAGGCAGAAAAAAGTTGAGCTACCAGGTCCGCTATACCAGAGAGGCCAAAGAAGATATCGAACGTCTTTACGCGTTTCTTCTTGAACGGGATATTCAGTCGGCACGTCGCGCAAAGATTGCCATAGCTAAGGCAATGAAGTTCCTTGAAGACTTTCCATTTACCTGTCGAAAGAGCTCCTCTGACAATCCCTTTCTCCGGGAAATGCTCATTCCTTTTGGCAACAGTGGGTATGTTGCACTCTTTGAAATCGAGGACAAAAACACTGTCACTATATTGGCCATACGGCATCAGCGAGAAGAGGATTACCATTAATCATCTCACCCCTGAAGCGGAATGATTAAGATTACCGCCAGAATCCTCTCGAAATCCAGAGGGGTGACAAATTTCAATCTGATGGAAAGCCAGGACTTTAAGCGAATAGTAGTAAGATAATCATTAAGGGCTCTATTAAAATTCAAACCTTATCACTGGCTATTAACAGCAGAGAATATAAATAAAAAAAGCAGAATCAAATAAATGATCCTGCCCTTAAGAACAGAAGCTTTTCAGGAGTGATTTACTTTTTCTTTTTACGAAGTCTGGAACCAACAAGACCAGTCCCGAAGATGAGCATTGTTGCTGGTTCTGCGACTGGTGCACTGGCAACGGCATTCATTGTAATATTATGTGCTCCTGAAACCGGTCCGACCCAAGTAGCACCACTCATACCAGTACCACGCATACGGTCCGCTGTAATTGGCACCAATGTACGATAATTTGTACTCTGTATTTGCAGCCATATCAAAAGTTGTCGTGGTGGTACAGCTATACCCATCACCACCCAAAAAATTATCGTTAATAAAAACAGAATGTCCATCATCGCCACTATTCACAAAGATGACAGTCTGATCTATTGCTGATGTAATATAGGTATCAAAAACATGAACACTGTGGTCATATCCAAAGGGTCACTCCCCCTTCACTGCCCCAGGCATCATGTCCAGCAGCTGACCAAGCGCCATAAGATGCTCCGACCACATGCTTTTCAACCGTCTTAAATGCTATCATTACTCTTTAGTCATTAGCATTAGCACTGTCATACTTATAATTTTTGTCACTCGTCTGATGTACCTCAAAAGCTAGAGACATCCCTTCCATCATATCTTCTTCGGAAAATGCACATGCTTGATTGCACATGTAACAAAACCACAGTGAGTCCTGTCAGCCATATTTTATGGCACGTATTCCCTCCTTTGTATGAGAGTAAGAATGACAGAGGTCAATCTATCCAGATCAAGGGGTTTTGTGAAATACGCATCCATGCCTGCAGTGAAACAGGTTACGTCATAGCCCGGGGTACCATGTGCCGTCAGGGCTATAATGGGTATACTTCTTTTATCAAGACAACGTTCAGATTCACGAATCTGTCGCACAGCTTCCAAACCGTCCATTACCGGCATCCTGACATCTGTGAGAACCAAATCAGGCTGGGATTTTTCGAGGGCTAAGAGGAGCTCTTGGCCGTTTTCACAGAGAGTCACCAATGCCCCATTTTCCCTAAGAAAAAAAGAAATCATACGCTGATTAATAAACTCATCCTCGGCCAGAAATATTGATATTCCATCCAAGGGGGCCTTGGGGAAGGCGATTTCACCGTACAGATGCCTGTCATCCACTGCTCGAAAGTGCCGACCGTCACAGACTTCGTCTGTAATCATTTTATACTCCTTGTAAATTGGTTGCTTTTCGTTTGGGGAAAACAAGAAAACAGAATAAATCATCCCGTTCCATAGAAGATCAAATAGCTCTTTGCCTATGAACCTATTCTGTATTTTTCCCTTCACTAATCGATTCTATAATGTTTGAAGGTGTTTTCCACCCATGGATAGATTTCAAACTGAAAGTACGATTGCCAAGGGACAACACGCTGACTCGTGAGCCACTGTATTTCCAGGAACCGCTATTGACTCGCCACTGTGCACCACCTGAGACTGCAGCACTGGGAGTGATATTGACTCGTAATGAGCCTGTTTGATATACACTTATACATCCAGACATTTTTTCATCATAGCCAACCAGTGACGCTACAAAACAAAACATGTTCCACTCGGATAGCTTCCGAGGTTGGCAGTCCAAGCACCTATAGCAGAACCATCACTGATTTACCGTCTTCATGTCCAATGGGATTACTTGAGCAGGTTCCAGGTGAATTTTGGTAAAGATCAAACGTAGCAAGAAGATACGGGTTGTTACCTTCTAAGGGACATACTCCCCTTATAAGCCAACCACAAATTCTTCAGATCCAGAAACAACCCGGAATCTATTACTGTTATTATTGATAGGTTGTGTGGTCGGATTTATTAATAATCCAGAACTGACTCAATGCCAATTATCACAGCTTAATCCACCAATCTTAAAAATTTCTTAACATTAGAGAATTAAAGCGATAATTACTCGGCCCTGAGCAACAGTTATCACGTTGATAACAAGGGAAATATATAGTGAAACAAATCACAGCATTTGCAAGAACATAGCCAAGCACACACATTTCTGGTGATTTCAGATGAAATCCAAGAGCAAAAGAAGGATAATCGGATAGAGCTTCTCAGGGAACGTCTCGACAATATTCTTGATCGAAAACACGAACTGGTTACTCTTACCGAACTGATCAACTGGGAGTTTTTCGAGAACAAACGGGGCAGTTATTACAAAGGAAATTATGGTTAGCCAAAAATACCTATTTGACTTATGGTTGGTTTAAACTATTTGCAGCATGCGTTTGGTTTTTCTGATGAAACAGTGATCAGTAAATAAGTTCCCCCCCCCATATTGGCAGTACTTTTGTGGTGGAACATACTTCCAGAACAAATTTTCTATAGACCCGTTTTCCATGAGCAGGTGACGCAAGAAAATTGGTAAAAAAAGATGTGAAATATACAAAACAAGCCACCTGCAATCTTTCATCTACAGTAATCTTCCAAGAACAGTAGTTGCCTCATACTCGTCAATCCTAAACAGTATATTGATTGCTACATTGCTGTAGAGTACAGACTTAATTATAGTTTTTTCTGGGACAATCTAGCAACAATAAAGCAACAAACAACGAACCCATAAATGCCTGAATCAACAAACATAGAGCTCATATTCGAAACAGACAAAGGACGTTTTCTTCTAAAAAGAAGCGAATAATCACTCTGAACAAGGGCTCTTCCAAAAGGCGGCCATTGCCTCTACAATCTCCTGTGGATTGTTGCTCAACTGTTGATGGGCTTTTCCGTAATGAGAGAGAATCTTTTTGGCACGTTTATGGTTACCGGAACGCGCATGCAAATCGTAGAGTTGCCTGGTGAGTTCCGTATCTAAAGGAAAAAATTGAAAGACGGTTTCAAGCAGTTGGGTTTCTTGCTCGACTTTTCCCTGGTCATCAAGAAGAGAGGCCCAAACTTTAGAAGAATGAAGAAATTCCTGTTCGACCTTCTCCTGAAACAGGCCAGTTTCTCCCAGATTAAAATCGGTAATCCCTACCTCACCCCAAAGATTGAAAGCATTGTGGAAACTGTTACCTGCCTGCCACATCTTTCCCTGTTGGGCGTGAGCCCTTCCTTGTTTAGCATGTTGCAGAAATTGTAACACATCAATACGGCAATTTTTCAGTTTTACAATGCCTTGCTTGAGCATCAGATATTCCAAAGGTTTTATCGGCGAGACAAGCTGACTCAATTTTTTCCTTGTTTGAGAAATGAGAACATCAAGGCTGGAACGCTGTCTCTCAGGGCTCTTGTCAGGCCAGAGTTGGAGAGATATGACGGACTGACTTATTTGAAGACCAGGGCTGGATATGAGGGTATAGAGGATCTGCCGTTCACTTTCCGCCAGTTCCAGGATATTACGTTGCTGTCCTCCAGGAATACTGATCGTCAAATCACTGAGAAGCCGAATGTCGAGAAGAGGGATAAGGTCGCCGTTTTTAGCTATGCCCTTGTGCAATTTTTCAGACAGGAGCTTTTGGGCATATTCAGCCTCAATATTATGGCATACTGCCAACTTCAAGACCGGCTCCATAACCTGTGGCATAAAAGAAAAGAAGTGGCTGTATCTATTCTTTTTCAGACAGTTAAGGCACTGTTTGATATCTTCCAGAACGTTATCATATTTTTCTCCTGCCTGTAATCGCATCCAGGCTCGATGGGCATAAATACTGACTCGCTGGAATTCTTCTCCAATTTTTTCGGAGATGATCATTGCCCTATCAAAGTGTTCCTCAGCCTCTTCCATCATTCCGAGTTGGGCAAAGGCGGCTCCAACAATCTGATGATTGAGGGTGACAAAGGCATTGCCCCCGACCTGCTGTCGTAATTTAAGAGATTCCTGAATAGCTCCGAGGGCTTCTTTTTTCTTTTTCCGCAAAGCAAGGATGAGGGCATGATAATGGAGTATTTGACTACGCATGTGAGCCTTTGAAGCAGCGTAACTGCTTCCCAAAGCCTTATTAACTAAACGTTCAGCAGTGTTGATATCATTTTCTGCCAATGCCGAATCAATATCCCAGACATAAAGAAATGGGCCGATGACACTTTGAATAACCACATCTTGTTCCGCCACTTGTTCAAGGGCCAATTTTTGATTACGATAATTGTTAAAGTCACCGGTCATCTCCAACAGGTTGACCTGTAGCAGCTGCAGAAACAGTTTATTCAACGTTGACACTCGGGGGTTAATCATCAAAGGGAATGACGCTTCAACTTCTTCACTACAGCCCTCCCAGTCACCGACAAAACCATAACGGTATGCCCGGATGAGACGGATGGAGACTGTCATGTTATCTAAACAATTTTTCCTGCTCAAATTCAAAGCCATGGTGTCATACTGTTCCACTTTTTGCATATCCGATTGCAGGAAACAATGACCAAGAGCGAGAACATGAGCAATTCTTAGTTTGAGAGGAAGAGAAAGGGTACTCTGTTTTCGAGAGAATATATTTTCCAGGTCAGGCAGGTATTTCTCCATCAGGTTAAATTGACCATCAATAATGACGTGAAATTCGACCAGCTGGCTGTTTGCAAGGAGCAGCCCTAGTTCATTTTTCTGATCGGCAAAAAGTGTCTGTGCTTTGATCAAATAAGGTAAAGCTTCCGAGGGAAGAGAATCCAGAAGGCAGGTGCCGAAATAGTAGCTGAGCCAGGGATAGTTAGTAACGGTTTCTTCTGGAAATGTTGCCAGTATTCGATGAAGTGTTTTAATCTGGTTAAGGTGTAGAAGGTCAAAACCGAACTGACTTAGGATCTCTTCGCTGAGAGAAATGTCAGCACATTTAATTGCGTAGTGTAGCGCCCGCAATGGTTCCAGGCAATGCAAGTGGTATTGTACTGCCTTGCGAAAAACCATCTTCTGCGATGCTATGGGCAGTTGTTTTTTTGCAAGGGGAAGCAAACTCTCACGAAAGAGGTGATGAAAGCTAAAGATCCCCCTTTCCTCATCAATACATCGGAAAAAACGATTATTTTCCCTCAAATTTCTGCCAAGTCTTTCTCCGGCTTCTTGTCCCAAAAGATTACAGAGTAATGCCATGGGGATTTCCTCAAGAAGCACCAGCTGTAATATTTCAGGGATCCGTTCTTGGGAAATCCCTCCCAGGACATCTTGTAAAAAAAAATCTGCAAGATGAAGCCGGATATCGGCAGGAGCGAGAAGACATTCATTCTGAGGGCAGACCTCCCCTATTTTTTCTCTATGTAAGGCGGCTAGTACTAAGCCTGTGATCCATCCTTCCGTCTGTTGTTGGAGCTTTTGTATTTGCTTGAAAGACAATGCCAAACCGAAGAGAGATTGAAAGAGTTGGGCACTCTCTTCAAGGGAGAAGTCTAGTTCGCTGTTCTCGACCCTCAATGAGGGGACATCGAATCGTTTTACTTGAAGAACACTTCTCACAGAATGACGTGAGACAAGGATCCATTGCATCCAGGATGGGGTGTGCTGGATAAGAGAGATGAGCAGAGCCGCACTTTCCCCAGAACCCTCAATCAGGTGGAGGTCATCAAGAACCAGCAAGAACTGGTGTCCCCTAACATTACAGATCTCTTTCGCTAGCATTGTGCCAAATCTTGATGCTTCACTGGGATGAATAGCTCCTTCCGTAAGAGCTGCTGCAACGTTGTCTGATTCGTAACCTGGAAGTCTTTGTAAGAGAAGAGTAACCAAAACATTCAGGAATGCGATCGGATCTTGATCCTCTTGACCTAGCTGACACCACCCGAATGAGCAACCGGCATCCTGGGTATACTGCTGGGCGAAAACTGACTTTCCTGAGCCTGCTGGCGCTTCAATAACTAACAGCTTTCTCTTATATGCTTGCAAATGTTTCAGTTTTTCATGCAAATTATCCCGCCACAAAAGTTTTTGGGGGGTGACAACGGGAGGGCTGAGTTTATAATCTGGAACATTATACAGCTTGAAAGAAGAAGATACTTTTATAGGGTGTTGGTAATCATTCATTATGTTTCCGTTTATAATGGCATAATCTATTTCGAGAGATGTTTCTGTAGGAAATATACAGTTGAGCTCTAATTCGGATATCTGATTACAAGGGAAAAGATATCTACCAGAGCTTGACTCAAGTAGTATCCCAACAAGAGTACACGCCAGTAGCAATCTCTCCAATTTCAGAGAAAACTGGTTTCACCCTTTTTTGCCCCATGTTTTGTTGCCGGCTCGTTTAGGATTCTTTTGGAATTGTTCATTTCATTCAAAAAAACAATTACCTATCGTACATTTGCAGTCGTAGACAGATTGATAGTCACTATTGTGGATAATGGCTCTGGCCGTAGCACTGAAAACTGACTCAATAACATTTAGAAATTGTGCACAAGTAGGAAGAAGAGCCAATTTTACGAGCAACGTACTTTCTGGTTTTCTAAATTTGGGCCCATTAATTTCTTCAACTCTTTTTTGTAATTTTTGGGATGCATACCAAGAAAAATAGATGCATTCCTGCTCTGAATATACTTTAATCAATGTTTTTAGCAACTTAATCATCTCGGTAGTGTTTTACTTTCTAAATTAAGATGAGTGATTTGATTTGTAGATAATTCTAGAGTTGCTGTAATAATAAAACTCCCTTACTTTTTTGCCATTGAGGTACTGTCTTTATCATACCAGTAAGAACTAAAGATCTACTACCTTGCATTTTAATTGAAAGAGGTCGTACTCATCTATAGATGAAAACTTTTCGTTCTCTTTGAGATGTGACAAGATATTTTGGATTTCATGTGTTTTTTCAATATACTGAGAGGAGTTACTCGTTAATGTTGTTCTTGCCTTTCGGTATTTGTATCCAGAGTTGGCAATTATTCTTTTTAAAGCATGACAGGAGATTGGCATATGGCAATCAGCCATTACTTACAAGATATTCTTTTGTCTCCATGTTGTCGTATTAAATCCTCAAGGGAGGGGACGGACGAAGATTAATTTCTTTTTAAAGTCCTGGAACACTAGTTACGTTGGACTCTAACGTTAAGGATGTGAGGATATTTGCTGTTTTTTTGTCAATAACTCGACTTTTACCAATGTCATTTCTTTCTTGAGGATATAGAGCCTCAAGTTTTTCTCCACCGACCTTGTAGTGCCTGCCCCAACGAATGATTGTTCCCCGACTAATTTGAGCTTTCTTAAAGTACGCTATGTTCCACTTGCAATTAGTTTTGAACTTTATTAACGTTTCCTGCATACCAAACGGTAAAGGATTTCGATTCACAAAATCACCAATAATTCCAAAACGAAACAACGCAATTTTTTCTCATTGTTCTTTGTTCATTATAATTATCTGTATTTGTTAGGCGTCGATGAATTATGGTCAAGTCCGAGTTATTCAGTTATCTTTTCATAGGGGTATTCAGCAGTTTTAAAAGCACATTTAGCGCTTGTGTAATTCTAAGTCCGTTCCACCCAGTACTCCGGCTTTCTTTTTGTATGTATGATTGCAATAATACGAAAATGGTCAGGTTCGATGGAATAAATAATTGCATAGGGAGATTCCTGCAAAACACATCGTCTGAATGATGCCTGAGTACGCGATAGCGGAAAGGTGCTTCGGAAATTGACTGAACAGCCGCTTCTACGACATCCTAAACAGACTCGACATTCTTCGTAGTAGGAAATAGATTCAAGAAATCCAGATCGAGCATCAGGATCAAAAGTGATGTTTTTCAAGATAATAAACGGTCGGCGGCTGCAAAAACCTCTTTTACTGTAATACCTTTACTACGACCACCAGTCTGATACTCATGGTAACGACGTTCTGCCTCAGCTATCCAAGTTTTATCCACATCGTTAATCGTATTTTCATCAAGAGAACTTAGAAGGCGATCAGCAAGAAACGCTCTTTCATGCAAGGAAAGGTTTAATATTTCGTGTTCTATTTTACCAAGTAATATGGACATGGCGAACCTCAAGCAAAGTAGATTTCACAGTAAGTATACCACACTCCAATCATAGTTCGTAGGCATGAGGGGGGGGAATGTAAAGGGAAATAGAAAAGGCAGATCCAACTTAATGCTGAGCCTCCCTTTGTTGTTGGTATTTGTATGTGTGTGATTTTCCCCTTAAGACTTTGCCAACGGAAAGCAAACTCTTCTCACTCCTCAGATTTGCATTTAACAAAAAATGCCAACTCCAAAGATTGGAGTGCAACCATTGCACAGATGAGATATATGATTCATCATAGAATCTGTTCAGCTTACCATCTTCTTTAACTAAAATTTCCTATGGCATACACAACAAACCAATATTCTCCTATTTTCCATGTTTTGTGCGGCGCTTTCCTTATCAGTTTCTCAGGTGTTTTTGTAAAACTTGCGCATGTTTCTCCTACGGCGTCAGGATTTTACCGGGTTGGGTTTGGTGCCGTTTTTCTGTTTTTAGGTGTCATGATTAAACGCGAGTTCAACGTCCCAGGCTTTAAACAGCTCATGCTGATAGCGTTTTGTGGTCTTACCTTTGCCCTCGATCTATTCTTTTGGCACCAATCCATTTTCTATATAGGCCCTGGACTCGCGACCCTGATTGGCAATTTCCAGGTATTCCTCCTTGCAGCTGTTGGTATTATCTTCCTTGGGGAATCTGCAAAATTGAGACTTCTGATCGCGATCCCTCTTGCCATATCAGGAATATATTTTATAGTTGGCGGTGACTGGGAAAGTCTTACAGTTCAGTATAAAACTGGAATTTTTTTCGGCTTATTGACCGCGTTTTGCTACACAATCTTCCTATTCACCTTACGTAAAATCCAACAAGAACGTGGTCAATCATTCTTCCTACTTCTCATGCTGGTTTCCCTGGCCACCGCAGTCTATCTAGGCCTCAAAATGATCTACACTGGTGATTCGTTTACCATTCCCGATCAGCAAAGCTTACTGGCCCTTCTCGGCCTTGGTCTCTCCAGTCAAACCGTAGGTTGGATTCTCATCGCTACAGCAATGCCCAAAATTCCAGTATCACTTACAGGGCTGGCCCTGCTTCTGCAACCGACCCTCTCATTTATATGGGACGTACTCATCTTTCACCGCCCAACGGATCTTACCAATTGGCTCGGTGTTGTTGTCACTCTTATCGCTATTTATATGGGTGTTACCGGTAAGATGGCCGTGAGCAGAACAGAAAAAGAGTTGTAATCCGGACCAACTGATCTATAGGGTGTTGTGAGGTCTGGGGGAGCCCCCCCCGGGCTACCCGATTATGCCTATGTTTTAATCTGTTTTCTAATAGATTCCTGTTGTCACGAAACATCCAGCAATTTCCGAATCAATTTAGAAATCACACCTTTTGTGAGAGGTTTTAACACAAACTCTTTTATGCCAAGAGCTTTTGCTGAATGTTCGTCGATTATACTACTGTATCCTGTGCAAAGAATAATCGGAATATATAAACCGCCATAATTCTCAAATTTCCAATTCTTTAACAATACTAATGATTCTTCTCAAATAAACTCCGCCAGATTTATTCAATCACACCTGGAATGTTTTTGACAGAATTTTATACCGGGACTTTAGAGGATACCATTGGCAAGGCTAAGCATTGAAGCAAACCTGGACGTGTTACGTATACGCCCTGATCACCTAATCTCAGCAACTAACAGTGTTAAATTGAACATTGCCACACGAAGCTATTCAATGTGGCATTATACTCCCACGAAAGGTGCTTCCTGTCTCTTTGAGGAGAGTGAGCGATGTACAGTAGTCGTGTAATGGTTAAGGATTGTTTAAAATTGCAGACTTTATCATTGTCAGCCTGAACAGAGGTTGCTCATTATTCATCAAGTACGTCTCCTACAGCATCGATAAGCTCATTGCCCTGAATCGGTTTGACCACATATTTACTGATCCCCATCTTCAGTGCCTCTTCCTTTGTTACCAAATCGCTGTGACCGGTGGACATGATAACAGGTATGTCAGGTTTTATTTTATGCACTTCGCGGGTCAGTTCCACCCCGCTCATCTTCGGCATGGTCTGATCCGTAATAAGCAGATCAAACTGTTCCGGATGGGCACGTATTTTCTCCAGGGCTTCTTCGCTGTTAG
>Ga0075112_1000649_pt1 | contig 14264 bp, 9 predicted proteins | sample AntAceMetag02UKF_FD_69783 | JGI IMG/M metagenome (GOLD analysis project Ga0075112, IMG submission 69783) | Saline lake microbial communities from Ace Lake, Antarctica - Antarctic Ace Lake Metagenome 02UKF | ecosystem: Environmental > Aquatic > Non-marine Saline and Alkaline > Saline | place... | reverse complement strand
AGCCAGCGGGTGGCCGCCCTGCTGGGGGGGCAAGCGGTGCTGAGCGGATCAAGCGGCGCCGCGGGTCGCCTGGCCCTCGATTGCTTCGGCCGGGACTGGGGCTGGCGGCGGGGCGGCGGCGATTGGGATGGGCTGATGAAGGCGGCGGCGCGGGGCCGGGGCCCTGAGCTCCAGCAGGAGGCCGGCCTGACCCTCTGGCAGCAGCTGGACGCGGCGGCCGCCGGGCCCAAAGCGCAACTGGAGTCGGGCCTTTCGCTGCACGTCAGCCACCGCCAGGGCCCAGGCTGCCGCTGGCACCCGCCCTGCCTATGGCTGGGGATCGGCTGTGAGCGAGACACGAGCCTCAGCCTGCTGGTACGGGCTGTCGATCAGGCCCTCAGCGAGCACCAACTGGCGCCGCAAGCGGTGGCCGGGCTGGCCAGCGTCGATCGCAAAGGGGATGAACCGGCCCTTCTGGCCCTGGCGCAGCAGCGAGGCTGGCCGCTGCGCCTGTTTGGGGCCACGAGCCTGGCCCCGGTGGCGGTACCCACCCCATCGCTGGCTGTAGAGAAGGAAATGGGCACCGCCAGCGTCGCCGAGGCCGCAGCCCTGCTCGCCGCAGGACCGGAGGCTTCACTGCTGGTCAACAAACGGATCGAGCGGGCAGCCAGCGCCGCACTGGGCCTGGACGTGGGCCCAGAAGGGGCGCCAGAGCAGGGGGCCGCCACCTTGGCGATCGCCAAGGCCGCCAGCCAATGGGCGCCCGCCCAGGGGCACCTCCACCTCATTGGCAGTGGCCCAGGCAGCCTCGATCTGCTCACTCCCGACGCCCGCCAGGCCCTGGCCCTCAGCACGGTCTGGGTGGGCTACGGGCTCTATCTCGACCTGCTTGAGCCGCTGCGGCGACCCGACCAGTGGCGCTGCGACGGCCAACTCACCCAGGAACGCCAACGCTGTGCCCAGGCCCTGGATCTGGCCAGCCAGGGCCTGACGGTGTCCCTGGTCTCCTCAGGAGACAGCGGCATCTACGGCATGGCCGGGCTGGCCCTGGAACTGTGGCTGCAGCGCGAGGACGGCAGCAGACCGGGCTTCAGCGTGCACCCCGGCCTCTCTGCCCTGCAGCTGGCGGCGGCCCGGGTCGGGGCGCCGCTGATGCACGACTTCTGCACGATCAGCCTCAGCGATCGGCTCACGCCCTGGCCATCGATCGAGAGGCGCCTGCGGGCTGCGGCCTTGGGCGATTTTGTGGTGGCTCTCTACAACCCTCGCTCGCTCGGCCGCGACTGGCAGCTGGCCAGGGCCCTGGAGCTGCTGGCCGAGGGGCGCACCACCGCCATTCCCGTGGTGCTGGCCCGCCAACTGGGCCGCCAGGAGGAGCAGGTCAGCCTGCACCGGCTCGGCGACCTCCCCCACGACCAGGTCGACATGCTCAGCCTGGTGCTGGTGGGCAACAGCACCACCCGGCTGCAGGACGGCCGGATCGTGACCCCGCGCGGCTATCCAGGCGCTGAACTGGGCCAGGCCTGATCAATCGGGATGACAGGATTCGAACCTGCGGCCCCTTCGTCCCGAACGAAGTGCGCTACCAAGCTGCGCCACATCCCGTTGGGAAGAGCTTAGGCGATCAATCAACGCTCCCCCCTACATTTGAACCCCAGCCTTTGGGAGGCCCTGCGTTCTTGCTGAAACCCGAGTGGCTGCGTGTCAAAGCTCCGCAACGGGAGCGCATTGGGGCCGTTGCCGACCTGCTCACCGACCTGGCGCTGAACACCGTCTGTCAGGAGGCCAGTTGCCCGAACATCGGTGAATGCTTCGCCAGCGGCACCGCCACCTTCTTGATCATGGGGCCGGGCTGCACCCGCGCCTGCCCTTACTGCGACATCGACTTCGACAAGAGCGTGCGCACGCTTGATGCGAGCGAACCGCTGCGGCTGGGCGAGGCGGTGGCACGGCTTGGCCTGAGCCATGTGGTGATCACCTCGGTCAATCGCGACGACCTCGACGACGGGGGGGCCAGCCAGTTCGTTGCCTGCATCCAGCAGGTGCGCGCGCGCTCCCCCGGCACCACCATTGAGCTGCTCGTTCCGGATTTCTGCGGCAACTGGGACGCCCTTGCCGCCGTGATGGCGGCCGGGCCGGATGTGCTCAACCACAACATCGAGACGGTGCCCAGGCTTTACCGGCAGGTGCGACCCCAGGGGATCTACGCACGCTCCCTGGAACTGCTGCAACGGGTGCGCGAAGGCTGGCCTCGCGCCTATACAAAATCCGGGTTGATGGTGGGGCTGGGCGAAGGCGACGAGGAGGTGCTGGACGTGCTCGGCGATCTCCACCAGCACCGGGTCGACATCGTCACGATCGGCCAGTACCTCTCACCAGGCCCGAAGCACCTGCCGGTGCAGCGGTTTGTGAGCCCGGAGCAGTTCCAGGCCTTCCGGCTCCATGGCGAAACCGAGCTGAGCTTCCTGCAGGTGGTCAGCTCGCCGCTCACCCGTAGCAGCTACCACGCCGGTGAGGTGCGACGGCTGATGCGGGAGTATCCCCGCTGAACGGCCACTAAACCGCCACCTTCACCCGCTCGCTGAGGCCAAGGGCGGCCAGCTCGCTGGGGGGAACGAGCACCTTGAAGCGTCCACGCCACTGGGGCCAGTTGGCGAGGATTTCGGCGGCCTTGCGGCTGCCTGTGACTTCCAGATGGGTTTCAAGCAACGGCTTGAGCAACGCCTCCTGCTCGGTGGTCTCAAGGGGGTGGATGGCAACGGTCTCGGTGTTGAGGCGACCGGAGAGGGCGTCTTGCTCATCGAGCAGAAAGCCGACACCGCCGGTCATGCCGGCAGCGACGTTGCGACCGGTGCTGCCCAGGATCACCACGATGCCGCCGGTCATGTATTCGCAGCAGTGATCACCACTGCCCTCAACAACGGCATGGGCGCCGCTGTTGCGAACCGCGAAGCGTTCACCGGCGCGGCCGAGGGCAAAAAGAGCGCCGCCGGTGGCGCCATACAAACAGGTGTTGCCGAGGATCACCTGGGCGCCCGGATTGACACAGCCAGCTGGGGGAACCAGGACGATCCGGCCGCCATTCATGGCTTTGCCGACGTAATCGTTGGCATCGCCCTCCAGCCGCACGTTCATCCCCTCCAGCAGCAGGGCACCGAAACTCTGACCGGCGACACCCTCGAAGTGGAGATCGAGGCGGCCACGAAAACCGGTGTTGCCATGGCGCCCGGCGATTTCACCCGCCAAGCGAGCGCAGACGCTGCGGTCGGTGTTGACGATCGCCAGGCTGCGGCTGACCTGGCCATGGGACTCGATGGCGGCAAGAACCTGCGGGTCGCTGAGCAATTGATCTTCAAGGATCGGCCCATTGCCATGGGCTTCTGCCCGGTGCTTCAGCCAGCTGCGGTCGGCCGCCTGGGGGATGGGCTCGAGCAGGCAGGTGAGATCGAGGGAGCCGGTTTTGGTCAGCTCAACCGCCCGGGGCACGAGCAGCTCGTTGCGGCCGATCAGATCTTCAAGCCGGGCGACACCCAACAGGCTGAGCAACTGGCGAACCTCCTCGGCCACATACAGGAAGAAATTGACCACATGCTCCGGCAGGCCGGTGAAGCGCTTGCGCAGGGCTTCTTTTTGCGAGGCCACCCCGACCGGGCAGTTATTGGTGTGGCAGATCCGGGCCATGATGCAACCTTCGGCGATCATCGACACCGAACCGAAGCCATACTCCTCGGCGCCCAGCAGCGCAGCCATCAGCACGTCCCAGCCGGTCTTGAGGCCGCCATCGGTGCGTAGCAGCACGCGATCACGCAGACCATTGACCAGCAGGCTGCGGTGCACTTCGGAGAGCCCCAGCTCCCACGGGCTGCCGGCGTGTTTGATCGAACTGAGCGGCGAGGCGCCGGTGCCGCCATCGTGGCCGGAAATCTGGATCACATCGGCATTGGCCTTGGCCACACCGGCGGCAATGGTGCCGATACCGATCTCGGCGACCAGCTTCACCGACACCTTGGCGGCGGGGTGAACCTGGTGAAGATCGTGGATCAGCTGGGCCAGATCCTCAATGGAATAGATGTCGTGGTGCGGGGGTGGAGAAATCAGGGCCACACCAGGCTTGCTGTTGCGCAGCCCAGCGATGTAGGCGTCCACCTTCGGGCCGGGAAGCTGGCCGCCTTCGCCGGGCTTGGCCCCCTGGGCCACCTTGATCTCAAGCTGCCGCCCACTGCGTAGGTAGGCCGGGGTCACACCGAAGCGGCCGGAGGCGATCTGCTTGATCGCTGAGCAGGCCGTGTCTCCGTTGCGCAGCCCCCGAATCGTCGGCAGCGTGGGCGAGTGCCCACCTGCATCCACATCCTCAAGGGCGCGGAAGCGGGCGGAATCCTCACCGCCTTCGCCACTGTTGCTCTTGCCGCCGATCCGGTTCATGGCGACGGCCAGAACCTCATGGGCTTCGCGCGAAAGGGCGCCAAGGCTCATGCCACCGGTGCAGAAGCGGCTGCAGATGCTCTCAACGCTCTCCACCTGGTCGAGCGGCAAGGGTGTGGGCGCCAGCTTCAGTTCAAGCAGGTCGCGCAGGGCCGTGACCGGCCGGTGCTCGAGCAGGGTGCGGTAGGTGGAGAAGTGGTCGTAGCCAGGGCCTGCAGCTACGGCGGCATGCAGGGCCTTGGCCATCTCCGGGCTGTTGAGATGGAATTCTCCGCCGGTGCGGTATTGGACGAAGCCCATGAACTCCAACTTGCTGCGGTTCAGCTCCGGGTAGGCCTTGGCATGGAAGGCCAGGGTTTCGCTGGCCAGATCGGCCAGGCTCAGGCCGGCGACCCGGCTGGTGGTGCCCTTGAAGGCCAGGCTGATCAGATCGGCGCCGATGCCGATGGCCTCGAAGATCTGGGCGCCGTGATAGCTGGCCAGCAACGAGATGCCGATCTTGGAGAGGATCTTGCGCAAGCCGGCCTCCAGGGCCTGGCGCACGTTGGCCTGGGCGGCGGCGGCATCGAGGCGTGGCAGCTTGCCGCGCTCCATCAGCGACTGGGTCTTGGGATGGTCGAGCCAGTGGCGGGTGGTTTCCCAGGTGAGCCAGGGGCAGACGGCGCTGGCGCCGAAGCCGATCAGGCAGGCCAGGTGGTGGGTGCTCCAGCACTGGCCGGTGTCGGCCACCAGGGAGACCTGCAGACGCAGCCCCAGGCGCAGGAGGTGCTGGTGAACCGCTCCAACCGCAAGTAACGGCGGAATGTAGGTGGTGGTGGCTGTCAGACCGGGTTCAGGACGGCCTTGGGCACAGCGGTCGGCGTTGGAGCGGTCAGAGAGCACCAGGATCTGGCACCCCTCCCTGACGGCGGCTTCCGAGTCGGCGCAGAGCTGTTGCACCGCCGACTCCAGTCCGCCTGGCCCGGTGCCGACGGAGAAGAGGGTCGACAAGCTGACGGTGGAGAGGCCCTGACCAGCAAGGGCGGCCAGTTCACGCTCGTTGAGCAGCGGGCTATCGAGGTGCAGCACCGAGGCGGAGGAGGGTTCGGGCCTGAGGGCTGAGCCGCGGCGGCCCAGATGCATCTCCAGGCTCATCACCAGCTCTTCGCGGAGCGGATCGATCGGCGGATTGGTGACCTGGGCAAAACGCTGCTTGAAGTAGTCGTAGAGGAGGTGGGGCTTGGTGGAGAGCACCGCCAGGGGGATGTCATCGCCCATGCAGTAGGTGGGCTCCTTGCCCTGACCGGCCATGTCCTCGATCACCAGATCGAGATCCTCGGCCGTGAGCCCGAAGGCGGTCTGGTGCTGGAGCAGATCGAGTTCGCCCATCGACTTGGCGTCCTGCCAGGGCTGGGCCTGAAGGCTGCGGCGTTGCTCCTGGAGCCAGGCGCCATAGGGATGGCGGGCCGCCACCTCTTCCTTGACCTGCCAGTTCTTCAGCAAGCGACCGTTTTCCAGGTCGACGGCCAGCATCTGGCCAGGGCCGAGCCGACCCTTTTCAATGATCCGGCTTTCCTCGATGGGCACCACACCGGTTTCCGAACCCATCACCACCAGGCCATCGCGAGTGATGCAGTAGCGGGCAGGCCGCAGTCCGTTGCGATCCAGCGAAGCACCCACACTGCGTCCGTCACTGAACACCAGCAACGCCGGGCCATCCCAGGGTTCCTGGAGGCAGGCGGAGTACTCGTAAAATGCCCGCACCTCTGGGCGGGAATCGAGTTCCGGCTGCTCGCGAAAGGCCTCAGGCACCAGGGTCAGGAGGCAGTCGGTGATTGGCCGGCCGCTGCGCACCATCAGCTCGAGCATGGCGTCGAGATTGGCAGAATCGCTGAAGGCCGCGTTCACAACGGGCTTGAGGTCGGCGGCGGCGGCACCCCAGGCGGCATCGAGGTGGGATTCGGCGGCCTGGGCCCAGTTGAGATTGCCCAGCAGGGTATTGATTTCACCGTTGTGGCCCAGCAACCGCATCGGCTGGGCCAGGGGCCAGCGGGGCAGGGTGTTGGTGCTGAAGCGGCGGTGATACACCGCGAAACTCACGGCAAAGCGCTCGTCTCTCAGGTCGTTGTAGAAGGCCGGCAGCACTTCCGAGCGCACCATCCCCTTGTAAACCAGGGTGCGGCCGCTGAACGAAGCGAAGTAAAGGTCTCGAACTTCAGGCCCCCAGGTTTCCCTGACCAGGTCACCGACCCGCCGGCGGCAGCGAAACAGCAGCGCCTCCAGGGCATCACCGCTGGCGTCGGACTCCACCAGCCATTGCTCGATCACCGGGGCGGTCTGGCGGGCCAAGGGGCCGAGAACACTGGGATCAACCGGCACCGGGCGCCAACCCAGACTGCGCAGGCCAAGGCTTTGGGCGGCCTGTTCACAAAATTGGCGGGCCTGCTGCAGCCGCTCCGGATCGGCCGGCAGGAACAGCATGGCCAGACCCCGCCGGTTGGGCACCGTTGCGCGCGATTCCGGCCAGACCGCTTCGAGAAAACTCCAGGGGATGCCGGAGAGAATGCCGGCGCCATCGCCGGAGTCGCTGTCACCGCCACAGCCACCGCGGTGCTCCATGCAGCTGAGCGCCTCCAGGGCTTGCAGCAGCAGGCCATGGGAGGCAGCACCATCCAACTGGGCCAGAAAACCAACCCCGCAGGCGTCCTTTTCCCCGGCGACAGCCGCCGGTGCCGGGCTGTCGCAATGGGGCCAGAGGGGACGGGAGGAATGCGGCATGGACCGGAACAACCTGCAGAAACAAGCGGCAGCCCTGATTGACGCAGGTGGCCACCCCAGTGAGCGGACAACAACTCTAGGGACAGGTGCCTGGGCTTAGCGTTCACCAGCAACGGAAAAGGCTGATGGCGTGGCCGATCCCGCCAGCGCGCTATGGCCGCTGGCTCTGCTTGACAGTTTTGACTCTGCTTCCGATCGCCACTGGGCCGGGAGCTTCCGCTCAGTCCGGCTGGCGACCGGGACGTCAACCGGCTGAGCCGCCTCCGGCGAGAACGCCGGCAAGACAACAGGCCAGAGAGCAAGAAGGCAGCCGACTGGTGATCAACGGCCTGGCCCAACAGGCCCGTTGGCAATGGCTTCAGAGCGATGGAGCCGCCGCATCGCAGTTGTGGCTGCCCTTGGAGGTGCTCCAGGGCCAGCTCGGCTTCAGCAGCGAAAGCAGGCCAGATGGCGGCCTTGAGCTGGAATGGTTCGGTCAGACCCTCAAGGTGGCCCCGGCTCAACTGCGCAGCCTCGATGATGAAGTCGGTCTGGATGTGGGGCCAACCTTCGCTGCCGCCGGAGTCCGCCTTGAAGCCACGGCCGAGACACTGAAGATTGAAATTCCGCCGGCGGGCTTAGTCGGAATCCGGGTCTCCTCAGCGGGGGGAACCGCCGCTATGGGCGGCCGCCGCGTGGTGCTGGATCTCGATGGCATCGCCCTGGTGCGCCAGGAGAGCGGCCAGCTGCTGCTGGGGCTGCGCAGCACCGCCGCGCAGCGTGCTGAACTCCAGGGGCTTGGTTTCGCGGCGCGCCAGAGCGATCAGGGATTGACCCTCCAACGCCCTGGCGTGGTTCCCAAGGTTCTGACCCTGGGAGGGCCGGCCCGGGTGGTGCTCGATCTCGCCGGGGTCGGGCTGGCTGGCACCCCTGGCGCCGGTGCGGTCGCGACGCCGCCACCCCGGCTGGATCCACGGTTGCAGGCCCTACTGAGCAGCAGCGTCACCGTCGAGCGGCAGGTCCGTGCCGTCGGCAACCGGCGGATGCTGATCAACAGCGTGCGGCTGGATCCACGGCGCAATCCCCTCGAACTACGCCTGCTCACCAGGCCCGACGGCATGCAGGGACTCAGTTCCCTGCCGGCGCTGGCAGCGCGCGATCAGGCCCTGGTGGCGATCAACGGCGGTTTCTTCAACCGGATCAGGCGGATGCCCCTGGGTGCTCTCAAAGAACAGGATCGCTGGCTCTCCGGACCGATCCTGAACCGTGGCGCCGTCGGTTGGCGACCCAGGGAGCTACCCCAGTTCGGCCGGCTGCGGTTGGAGGAATGGCTGACTGACGAGACCGGCAGGCGCTGGCCGCTGACCACAGTGAACAGTGGGTATGTCCAGCGCGGCCTGGCCCGTTACACGGCCGACTGGGGGAGCGGGTATCGGCCCCTGAGCGGCGCCGAGACGGCTGTGTTGATCAGGGGTGGCATCGTTCAAAGGCAGTGGAGCCGCGCGGAACTCGCCCAGGGGGTTGGGCTTGGCGCCGGTGACACATTGGTGGTGGCCAGAGCCGGGGCGGTGGCTCCCTGGCCCGTGGGCAGCCGCCTGAGCTTGAACAGCCGCCCGCTCGATGCGGTGGGGATGAACCCCTTCGTGCTTGGCGGCGGCCCGTTGCTGCTTCAGGACGGCAGGCTGGTGCTCAATGGGACAGCGGAAGGATTCGGCGCCGCGTTTCAACAGCAGGGGGCGCCGCGCACGGTGGTCGGCAGCGACGGGCGTCAGCTCTGGCTGCTCACTGTTCAAGGGGAGGGCAATGCTGGGCCAACCCTGCAGGAAACCGCCGGACTGCTCAGGCAGATGGGGCTGCGGGATGCCCTCAATCTCGATGGCGGCGGCTCCACTGGCTTGATGGTCGGTGGGGCGATGACCGTGTTGGGCCGTGGAGTCTCCGCCTCGATTCACAATGGTCTTGGTCTGGTGCCACGGGATTCCGTCGCAGACTCTTCCCCTACACCCTGAGCGAAGCCGCCATGCCGAAGGGACTGACCGTTCACCTGAGCGCCGCTGCCGCTGCTGAGCTGGGCCGCCAGGCCGCCGTGGCCGGCACACCGGGGCTGATGCATCTGGATCTGGTGGAAGGAGGCTGTGAGCGCTGGGTGCTGAGGATCCGTCCCGGCGACCTGACCGGGATGGCGGTCGCCAGGGCCGACGGCATCACCCTGCACGCCCCTGAGGACCAATTCGCTCTGATGGCGGGCCTCAACCTGGACTACCGAGGGGATCTCAGTGGCGGCGGCTTCCTGATCAGGGCCGCCGACGGGCTGCAGTGCTGCGCCTGCGGGGCCGCCTTCAGTCGTCAGAACCATGACGGTCCGCCGACGGCGTAGGGTGATCAATTGTGAAAACGGTCGGACGTCCGGCTTCTCTCTTCGGCCCTCGATGCCCACGATTCAGCAGCTGATCCGCACCGAGCGGCAGCACCTCACCCGCAAGACCAAATCCCCTGCGCTGCGGGCCTGCCCGGAGCGCCGAGGCGTGTGCACCCGCGTGTACACCTCCACCCCCAAGAAACCGAACTCCGCGCTGCGCAAGGTGGCCCGCGTCCGGCTCACCTCGGGCTTTGAGGTCACGGCCTACATCCCCGGCATCGGCCACAACCTGCAGGAGCACTCCGTGGTGTTGATCCGCGGCGGTCGCGTCAAGGATTTGCCCGGTGTCCGCTACCACATCATCCGTGGCACCCTCGACACCTCCGGTGTCAAGGACCGGCGCCAAAGCCGCTCCAAGTACGGCACCAAGGCACCCAAAGGCTGATCGAGCCCGCCCCGTTTCCTTTTCCTTCCTCGCTTTCCTTCCTTCAGGTTTATGTCCCGCCGCAATGCTGCTGAGAAGCGCCCGGTTCATCCCGATCCCCAGTTCAACAGCCGTCTGGCCTCGATGGTGGTGGCACGGCTCATGAAGCACGGCAAAAAGTCCACCGCCCAGCGCATTCTCTCGGATGCCTTTGGCCTGATCAACGACCGAACCGGCACCGATCCACTTGAGGTGTTCGAGACAGCCGTGCGCAACGCCACTCCCCTGGTGGAAGTGCGGGCAAGGCGGGTCGGTGGCGCCACCTATCAGGTGCCGATGGAAGTGCGGCAGGAGCGCGGAACAGCGATGGCCCTGCGTTGGCTGGTGAATTTTTCACGGGCTCGCAACGGCCGCAGCATGTCCCAGAAACTGGCGGGCGAACTGATGGATGCCGCCAACGAAGCCGGCAACGCGGTCCGCAAACGGGAAGAAACCCACAAGATGGCTGAAGCGAACAAGGCCTTCGCCCACTACCGCTACTGAGCGGGGAGCTACCAGCTGGGTCGCGGGCCCAGCAACTAGCGGTATCACCAGTTACAGTCAACCCGCATTTTTTTCGTCGATTTACCTTCGGAGACCTTCACCCGTGGCCCGCGCCTTCCCCTTAGATCGCGTCAGAAATATCGGCATCGCCGCCCACATTGACGCGGGCAAAACCACCACCACCGAGCGCATTCTTTTTTATTCCGGTGTGGTCCACAAGATGGGCGAGGTCCACGATGGCGCCGCCGTCACCGACTGGATGGCCCAGGAGCGTGAGCGTGGCATCACGATCACGGCGGCTGCTATCTCCACCAGCTGGAAAGACCACCGGATCAACATCATCGACACGCCTGGCCACGTCGACTTCACGATCGAAGTGGAGCGCTCCATGCGGGTGCTCGATGGTGTGGTTGCCGTTTTCTGCGCTGTCGGCGGGGTCCAGCCCCAGTCGGAAACGGTCTGGCGGCAGGCCGATCGCTACAAAGTGCCGCGCCTCGTGTTCGTCAACAAGATGGACCGCACCGGCGCCAATTTTCTCAAGGTCTACGACCAGATCAAGGATCGCCTGAAGGCCAAAGCTGCCCCAATCCAGCTTCCGATCGGCGCTGAAGGCGACCTCAAGGGAATCATCGATCTGGTGCGTCAGAAGGCGATCATCTACACCAATGACCTCGGCACTGACATCGTCGAGGGAGATATCCCCGCCGAGATGCAGGAAGAAGTCGCACTCTGGCGCGGCAATTTGATGGAAACGGTGGCCGAAACCGATGACGAACTGACTGATTACTACCTGGAAAACGGTTATCTCACCGATGAACAATTGGTGAAAGGCATTCGGATCGGTGTGGTCAAGCACGGTTTGGTGCCGATCCTCTGTGGTTCAGCCTTCAAGAACAAAGGTGTTCAGCTGATGCTGGATGCAGTTGTGGATTATCTGCCCGCACCGATCGATATTCCGCCGATCCATGGCCTCTTGCCCGATGGCGAAGAAGCCAGCCGGCCCTGCGACGACAATGCCCCGTTCAGCGCCCTGGCCTTCAAGGTAATGGCTGATCCCTACGGCAAACTCACCTTCGTGAGGATGTACAGCGGAACCCTCAAGAAAGGCAGCTATGTGCTCAACAGTACCAAGGATAAAAAGGAACGCATCTCCCGGCTGATCCTGCTCAAGGCCGACGACCGGGAAGAGGTCGATGAACTGCGTGCCGGTGATCTTGGCGCTGTTCTTGGTCTCAAGAACACCACAACGGGTGACACCCTCTGCGTTGAAACCGATCCAATCATTCTGGAGTCGCTGTTCATTCCCGAACCGGTCATTTCGGTTGCTGTGGAGCCCAAGACCAAGGGGGACATGGAGAAACTCTCCAAGGCTCTGCAATCACTCTCCGAAGAGGACCCCACCTTCCGCGTATCCACTGACCCGGAAACCAACCAGACGGTGATCGCCGGCATGGGCGAGCTTCACCTGGAGATCCTGGTGGATCGCATGCTCAGGGAGTTCAATGTCGAAGCCAACATCGGCGCTCCTCAGGTTTCTTATCGCGAAACCATTCGTGGCAGCGCCAAAGGCGAAGGCAAATTTGCCAGACAGACCGGTGGCAAGGGCCAATACGGCCATGTCGTAATCGAGATGGAGCCTGGTGAGCCGGGTACAGGCTTCGAGTTCGTCAACAAGATCGTTGGCGGTATCGTGCCGAAGGAGTACATCGGACCGGCCGAAAACGGCATGAAGGAAACCTGCCAGTCCGGCGTGATTGCTGGTTTCCCGATGATTGATATCAAGGTCAGTATGGTCGATGGCTCCTACCACGACGTCGACTCCTCCGAAATGGCCTTCAAAATTGCCGGCTCGCTGGCCTTCAAGGACGGCGTCAAGAAGTGCAATCCTGTACTGCTTGAGCCGATGATGAAGGTGGAAGTCGAGATCCCCGAGGATTTCCTTGGATCAGTGATCGGCGACCTCTCCTCCCGGCGCGGTCAGGTCGAAGGCCAGTCCATCGACAATGGACAATCTAAAGTCCAGACCAAGGTGCCCCTGGCCGAGATGTTCGGCTATGCCACTCAGCTCCGATCCATGACCCAGGGTCGGGGTGTTTTCTCGATGGAGTTCAGCCATTACGAGGAAGTTCCTCGCAATGTGGCTGAGGCCATCATCTCCAAGAATCAGGGCAATTCCTGATCTTTACAACCCCAACCAACCCCCCGATTCTTTCCTTCAATGGCCCGCGAGAAGTTTCAGAGGACCAAACCTCACGTCAACATCGGCACCATCGGCCACGTTGACCATGGCAAGACCACCCTTACTGCCGCCATCACCAACGTGCTGGCGTCCATCGGCCAGGCGAAAGCTCAGGCCTATGACGACATTGACGGCGCTCCTGAGGAGAAAGAGCGGGGGATCACCATCAATACCGCCCACGTCGAGTACGAAACCGAGGGCCGTCACTACGCCCACGTGGACTGCCCGGGTCACGCCGACTACGTGAAGAACATGATCACCGGCGCCGCCCAGATGGACGGCGGCATTTTGGTGGTGGCCTCCACCGACGGCCCGATGGCCCAGACCAAGGAGCACATCCTGCTGGCCAAGCAGGTCGGCGTTCCCGCCCTGGTGGTGTTCCTCAACAAGACCGACATGGTCGACGACGAGGAGATCCTTGAGCTCGTCGAACTGGAGATGCGCGAGCTGCTCGACAGCTATGACTTCCCCGGTGATGACATCCCCGTGATCACCGGCTCCGCCCTCAAGGCCCTTGAGCACATTCAAGGAGGCGGCAAAGGTCTGCGCGGTGAGAACGAGTGGGTCGACAAGATCCTCGACCTCATGGATGCCGTGGATGCCTCGATCCCCGAGCCCGAGCGTGAGATCGACAAGCCCTTCCTGATGGCCGTCGAAGACGTCTTCTCGATCACCGGTCGCGGCACCGTGGCCACCGGCCGGATCGAGCGTGGCAAGGTCAAGGTCGGCGAGACCGTCCAGATCGTCGGCATCAAGGACACCCGCGAAACCACCGTCACCGGTGTAGAGATGTTCCGTAAGCAGCTCGAGGAAGGCATGGCAGGTGATAACGCCGGCCTGCTCCTGCGCGGCATTCAGAAGGAGGACATCGAGCGCGGCATGGTGCTGGTGAAGCCCAACTCCATCAAGCCCCACACCAAGTTCGAGGGTGAGGTGTACGTGCTCAAAAAGGAGGAAGGCGGCCGCCACACACCCTTCTTTGCTGGCTACCGCCCGCAGTTCTACATCCGCACCACCGACGTGACCGGGCAGATCACGGCCTTCACCGCCGATGACGGCACCAACGTCGAGATGGTGATGCCGGGTGACCGCATCAAGATGAGCGCCGAGCTGATCTGCCCAGTGGCGATCGAGCAGGGCATGCGCTTCGCCATTCGCGAAGGCGGCCGCACCATCGGTGCCGGTGTTGTCTCCAAGATCGTGGCTTGAGCGCGATTTGATCGGTGTGGGGGTGGCGCCAAATGCTTACCCCCCGCCAAAACCAGCCCTTTACGGGGCCAATGCTCTTGGAGACCGGTTCGCTTCTTGACACCGGCTCTTTCCTTGACACCGGCTTTCTCCTTGACGCCGGCTCGCTCCTTGACAATTGATGGATCCCAGGTTCCATCCGTTCCCTCCCGTTGAGACCCTCGCGTGCCTTCAACGGGCTTTTCTATCCCTCCCATGTCCACCGCCATCGCTCAGCAGAAAATCCGCATTCGCCTCAAGGCGTTTGACCGCCGCATGCTGGATCTTTCCTGCGACAAGATCATCGAAACCGCCGATCACACCGCCGCCACGGC
>Ga0075112_1000646_pt1 | contig 14305 bp, 27 predicted proteins | sample AntAceMetag02UKF_FD_69783 | JGI IMG/M metagenome (GOLD analysis project Ga0075112, IMG submission 69783) | Saline lake microbial communities from Ace Lake, Antarctica - Antarctic Ace Lake Metagenome 02UKF | ecosystem: Environmental > Aquatic > Non-marine Saline and Alkaline > Saline | place... | reverse complement strand
ATTAAAAAATGCTGGAATAACTTATAAAAACTGATTGATTTTTTACTAAAATAGTTTCGTGATATACTTAATATATAAATAACTTAAAAAAATTATATGAGTGAACAAATAAAGAGGATATATAACTCTGGGATAGGAAAGGAAACTACTAGGGGAACTAAAATAGCACCTACATTTTGGTTAAAACCTACTAGCTTTGACGTTCAGGATAAAATAGATTTAGTAAAAAGCGAGAGGGCTTTCGGTAGGATAGAGTCAAAAGATGATGTAGTAATAGGTAAAAAATATTCGGCTGGTTCTATTGAGGGCGAAATATTTGACAAATCTGTTGGTTTGTTTTTACTTGGTGCTATGGGGGAAGTTAGCACATCAACAGTTGAAAGTGGAGTTTATGCTCATACTTTTTCAGTATTACAAAGCTCACAACACCCGTCTTTCACAATCGTAGAAAAAAGAGGTGATATTGAACAAGTAGCTTATGTAAATTCAGTTATTGAAACTCTTGATTTAGATCTAGCAGTAAATGATTACATAAAATTTAAAGCTGGAATGAAAGGACTTGCCCAAGTTACTGATACTTCATCTGTAACTTATGCAGACGAAAATTATTTTATGGCCAAAGATATAACTATAAAAACAGCTGATACTTACGCAGGAGTTAGTGCTGGTGATACAGTTTGTGCTAAAAATTTGACATTGAGTATTGCAAAAGAAATACAAGATGATGATTGTTTAGGCAGTGAAGAACCAACAGACTTTTTGAACCAAGATTTTAGCCTTACAGGTGAAATGGAAATTTATTTTTCTTCTGTATATGAAAGGGATTGGGCTTTGAATAACACTTTACAAGCTATGGAAATAACTATTGAGGATACTAATACTACTATTGGTTCAGCTTTACACCCAAAAATGGTTATCACTTTAGCAAAAGTTAAATTTGAAGAACCTGAAATTTCTAGCAATAATAACGAAATCGTTAGATTAGTTGTTAAATTTGAAGCTTATTATGACTCTGATAATAGCTTATTAGGGGATATAGTTTTGACAAATACACAAGTAAGTTACTAATTTTTAAATAAAAATTACAATGGATAGAACAACTAAACAGGTTAAATTAAGCGTTTATAATGTAGAGATAATTGATTATATAACTTGGGGAGAACAAGAACGCATACAGGGAGTTATAGCCCAAATAGCTGACCTACAAACTGGGACTGGAAAGCTAAATGAGGACACTATGTTTAACTACAAAAAAAATGCTATCAGAATAGCAGTTAAAAAAATTATGGAAAAAGATATTGAAATTCCTTTTTCTTATGAATGGTTAGAAAATCTTACTATTGATGACGGTGAAAAACTATACAGAGAAGTTGAAACTATGCTATCAAAAAAAAAATAGTAGATGAGTTTGACATAACTCAAGAAATAAGGGGGAAAAGGAGTGCGAGTAAAGAATACACAATGGAATTATTATCTAGTGAATATGGTTGGACTCCTAAAGAAATAAGAAATATAGATATACAGGATATAGAAAACTATATAACTATTCTTAATTGTAAGAGAAAAGAGGAAAGTAAAAAACAAAAAAATGGATAATAACAAAACATTAGAAATTATATTAAAAGCTAAAGATGAAGCTTCAAAAGTTTTATCTAATTTTAGTAAAAATACTACAAAATTAACTGGAACATTAAAAACTGTTGGTAAAAAAGTTGCTTTATTCGGGGTTGGAGTTGCAGCAGTAACTACTGGTGTAGTTTTAGGGTTTAAAAAAATAATGGAAAAGACTACTGATTTGTCTATAAACTTTAATGAAAATTTCGCTAAAATGAACACCGTGTTTGAGGGGGTAGAGGGTAAGGCAAAAGAAATGTCAGATAGGTTATCTGGTAGTTTTGCTATATCACAAAAAGGAATTACAGGAATGATTGCTAATACTGGTGATTTGTTAACTGGGTTTGGGTTTACTAAAGATGGGGCATTAGATTTGACTGACCAAATTATAACTTTGGCTGCAGATTTAAATTCTGCATCACCTGATATATTAAATACTGAAGAAGCTGTTGATAAATTAAGGAAGGGTTTTTTAGGGGAAACAGAAAATTTAAAGTCTTTAGGTATTATTATCACACAAAATGCAATGAAACAAAAAGCTAGTGAGGAGGGATTAAGCACTAACTTAAAAACATTAAGCGAGGCAGAGAAAATCCAGTTGAGATATAAAATTGCGATTGACCAATCACAAAATTCAATCGGTGATTTTGACAGAACTTCTGATAGTGTTGCTAAAACACAACAAAGATTTAAGGTTCAAGTTGAGGATACAATGACTACTATTGGTACAGAATTAGAACCTGTAAAAAGAAAAATATTAGACTTTGGGGCTAGTGCTTTATCATCTTTTAATGATGCACTGCCTAGTATGATTGATTTTGCTGGAGAATTAGTTAATGTTGCAAAAACTGGTGAGAAAACTAATGAAACGGTGAGTGATTTACCTGCCCCATTACAAAAAATGGCTGACCATTTATTGATAGTAACTGTCACAGTGAGAAAAGCTATTGATAAAATAAAAGAGTTTATAAAGAAAGTTCAAGAGAGTGAAACTGTGAATGCAATCCTTACTTTAATAAAAGAACAATTTGAAAAATTATGGGAAAAGGTTAAGGAGTTATGGGAGGCATTAAAGCCTTATACTCCTATGTTAGAAATGATAGCTAAAATAATAGGTGGTGTATTGTTAGGTGCTTTTTTATGGTTTATGGCTGCACTAAAATGGAACATAACCCTTCTTGTGTCTTTCTTAGATATGTTCAGGGGAATTTATAATTTTATAAAAGAACATTTTATAGGTGCGATAAAAGATGATATTAAAAAGGCTCTTGAAACAGCTGGGAATGCTTTTGAATGGTTAAAGGAAACTGTTAAAGGAATATTTGAAAGTATAATGGGCTTTATACAACCAGCCATAGATGCTATATCTAATTTATTTGGAAAATTAGATGGAATTAAAAACAAAGCAAGTGATGTTATAGGAAATATAGGTAGTGGGGTAAAGTCTTTCTTTAGTGGAGGTAAAGCTACTGGGGGGGCTGTTAGCTCAAGCCGTTCTTATGTAGTCGGGGAAAAAGGCCCTGAATTATTTACTCCAAATGGAAGTGGGGTTATTACTCCTAATAATATAAGCAATGGAACTACAATAAATATAAATGTAACTGGGAACCAATTATTAGATAGAAACTCTGGAAAAATTATAGCAGAAGCTATTTTTAGAGATTTCAAATTAAAGACTAATTTGGCTTAATGAACGAATATAAATTAAAAATATATATTGATACAGTTGATAAAACAGACAGAATTATAACTGACTCTTTTAGTATTACAGATGAGATTGACGAAGTTCCAGCTATATGTAATTTTCAACTTAATGTTTATACTGGTGAAACTTATACTCCAAGTATAGGCTCAAATGTAGTTGTATATTTTAACGAAGATGTTTTTTATAGTGGGAAAATAATTTTAATGGATAATGTAGGTGATAACTTTTCTGAAAGATATTCTATCACCTGTAAAGATAATACTATTTTGTTAGATAATATTTTGATTACAAAAAGATATTCTGAAACAACCATTGATGATATTATTGCAGATATTATTTCTGACGCTAGATTTGGAGGTGCGATAACTGATACAAATGTTGACGCAGATATAGAAATAACTTCAATAACTTTTAATACAATATCGGCTACAAAATGTATTCAAAAATTAGCAAATGCTGTCGGTTATTATTGGTATATTGATGAGGACAATGACATTCATTTTTTTGTTAGTAATTCTGACGTTGCCCCTTTTAATTTGAATGAAACAGATGATAATTATATAGAGGACAGTTTAGAATATAGCCTTGACCTTTCACAGTTAAAAAACTATATAAGAATTAAAGGAGGCGAAAAAGTTTCTGCTTCAACGAAAAGTTATACTACTATTGGTGACGGGACAACAGAAAATTATTCAACACTTTTTAATTTTAGCACTACTCCTACTGTTTCAGTTGATAGTGTTGCACAAGATGTTGGGACTGAATATTTAAGCGAAGAAGCTGATTATGATTGCTTCTGGTCATTTACTGAAAAGAAAATAAGATTTAAAACTGCACCTCCTCTCGCTGACGTAATAATTATTACTGGATATCCACTTACTCCAATAACTGTTTTAGTAGAGGACGCTACTTCTATTGGGACTTATGGGTTATATGAATATACATTAGAAAATAAAAGTGTCAGATCCACAGAGGAAGCTCAGCAATTAGGACAAGCACAATTAACTGCTTATTCAGACCCTATTTTAGAATTAAATTTCAGAACATACAAAGCAGGTTTACGAAGTGGTCAGAATATAACAGTTGATACTAGGGGAATAAATGATACATATCTAATACAAACAGTTGTTTTGAATACATTAGCCACAAAATTAGACACTGATGTTTACATAACACCTATTTTTTCAGTTAAATGTTCTAATACAAAAAATAATACATTGAATAGTTTTTTACAGGGGCTTTTATTTAAAGATATTTTAACCTCTGATATTGGTGATGATACTGCTCTTGATTTCGTTAACTTAGACAAAGCTGATATAATAATAACAGAGAATGTTGTCAAATCTGAACTAGATTTAGTCGGAGTTCTAGCCCCTTATTATCCTACCGACTTAACGACAGATACAAAAAGAGTAGGGCTATTAGATAACTCATTAAAATATAGTTAATATGAAAAATGATTTAAAACTTGTAGGAAATATCAAGTGTAAAATTACAGACCAAAGCTCTTTATCTTTGGAAGAACTATTTTTTAATAATGATTTAAAAGAAAAATTACTCAAAGGGTTAATTGATAAAAAAGAATATTTATCAAAACTTATACTTGGAAAAATTAAAAGTGAAACAGTAAAGCATAACATAATTGCAAATGTTGGATTAAATGTAATCGCTAGGCTACTGGCTAACGATACTACTTACTCTGGATATATAAATTATGCTGGGTTAGGAACTGGAACGACTACGGCAGTGGTTGGTGATACTGAATTGGAAACTGAATTTTTTAGAAACGCACAATTTAGTGCTTCCTTTTTAAACGAAAAAGCATTGTTAACTGCTTTCTTTGATAGTGGTGAAACGGAAGGAACTTTTAAAGAGTTCGGAAATTTTATTGACGGATCTGCTAGTGCTGATAGTGGAATTTTGTTCAGTAGAATAAATGTAAATTGGACTAAAAATTTGATTGATACTATGACAGTATCACAAGAATATACATTAACTAACGCTTAAATATATGCCTACAATAGCAACAGCAGGAGGGGAAGTTAAAGCCTCCGATGTAAACGAATTTTACGGAAAATCAACAGTCTATAATATTAAAAGCTTTGAAGGTTCTCAAAGTGGGATTGCTAATACTCTTATTAACTCAGTAGTTAAGGCAGTTGCTTTTTTGAACACAGGAACGCCTTTAGGAACTTTTAAAATACCTTTTAAAAAAATAAACAAAGATTATGATGTTTTAATAAAAGGAAGTTTTAATTTTGATGCTAGTGTAACTGGTAATGCGGTAAAATTTCAATTAAATGTAAAACATATTATAGATACAGACGCAATAAATTTGACTTCACCTGAAACTTATACAAACGAAATAAGTTTAACTCCAGCAGTAACTAATTTTGAAGAATTATTATTCACAATAGATACAAGTGTATTCCAAGATGATGACGGGGGGTATTTAATATGTGAATTATCAAGATTAAATTCAGGGCTTTCAGGAACGAATGCTAATAAGTCTTGCAACTTAATAAATTTAATTAGTTATCAATAATTATATGGATACAGGAAAAGCATTAGGTGGGGGTGGGTTAGAAAAATTTCAAATTTTTAACTCAAACGGAACTTTTATATTAAAGCCCGGAGTTTCTGAATATTGGGTATTCTTAGTAGGGGGAGGGAGTGGAGCCACAACTGCTGGAGGTAATGGCGGAACAGCTAAATTTGAATTTTTTGAAAATGTTACTTCAAATATAACAGTAACAATAGGGGCAGGTGGTGCAGAAAATGGAGGTTCTGGTGGTGCTTCTAGTCTTTCTGGTGGAGCAACTATGTCTTCAGCTGGTGGAACTATGTCTGCTATAAGTTTTGGCGGAGGGTGTGGTGGGAGAGCAGCTAATGTAAATGGCTCTAGGGGTAGATTTCCTGGCTTTGCTGGTGGAGGTGGTGCAAAAGGTGCTAGTTCTTCTTCAGAAAGTTCTAATGGAGTTGATGGAGGTGGAGCTTATAGTTTTAACGGCGTTCCAAACACTGGTGGAGGAGGAGGAGGTTATTGGTCAGATACTGGAACAGTAGGAGGCTCTGGAATTTGTATAATTTATTGGAAAGATTAACTAAAATATATGAGAAAAATAAAAAACATAGTAATACACCATAGCGTTACTCCTAGAGATTTACCTTTAGAGCAACAAATAACTTCTTTTGATAGAACTCATAAAGCAAGATTACACCCAGTTGCTAATGAATATGGTTTACATATTGCATATCATTATGTAATAGCAGGGGACGGAACTTATAAAAAGACACGCCCGTTAGACAAAATCGGATACCACGCTGGGAATTGGGCTATGAATAAAACAAGTATAGGAATATGTTTATGTGGTAATTTTGATGATACGACTCCTAGTAATGCACAAAAACAAACTATGAATAAAATTTTAATAGAATTATGTAAGGCTTATAAATTAAAAGAAGATAAAATAATATTTCACAGAGATGTAGTATCTTATAAAACTTGCCCGGGCTTAAACTTTTCAAGGATATATATTAACTTAAAAGATAATACTGAACTTGTAGAAAGACTAAAAGGTAAATTATTACTAGCAGTTGAGAATAAAGGTGAAGTTTATTTTACTAATATGGCTGGGCTTACTTTGTTAGTAGATAAAAATAATTTTTTAGAAGTTTTTAAAGAAATGGCTCTCGGAATATCAAACAAAGATTTAAACAAACTAAATTTAGTAAGAGAGGTTGTCTACGGTCAAGGAGATGTTTAAATGATAAATTATATAACTATACAATAAAAAAACGGTAGGCGAGTGAATAGACCCTAATAAAAACTAATTAAATAACATATAAAATATATGGAAACAGTAAAATACACTATAACAAAAGCAGATTGGATATCTACGCTTAGAAATTGGGCTATCTTAAATGGGGTTATGCTTTTAGCATATTTTAATACAATTAGAGATATGTTTGTAAATTGGAATTTCAATTTAGTTGAGTTAAGAGAAATTCTTTTTATATCTTCATTTTCTTTAGTCGCATTTTTCTTAAAGAGATTTTTTATAGGTAAAAAACAATAGTTTACTTTATTTTTTTTTGTGATATAATAAATTTGGTTTTCATACCGTTGATTATTATTCTGAAAAGCACAGGTTCTGCCTGTGTTTTTTGGTTGTGCACAAAATTGGGGAAAACTAACATTTTACAGAGTTTATAAATGGTATTATAATAGTAAATGTAAACTACAATTTAATTATATATAATCGTTGCGAATTGTGTATATAAATAAGTCGGAAATCGCAACATTTCCGGCTTTTTCATATAAAATAATAATAATAAAATGGAACAATTAGGGTATATTAAACTTCATAGGAAAATACTAGAAAATCCTATAATGCTAAGGCCAAATTATTTAGCAGTTTGGGTTTATATACTATTAAAAGCAAATCATAAAAAGGCTTATTTAATTTGGAATAATAAAAAAACTACTATTAGTAGGGGAAGTTTTATCGGGTCAATTAAAAAAATATCTACTGAATTAAATGTATCTTATGGATCTGTTCGTAATATTTTGAAATATCTAAAAGTTGAACAACAAATTGACATCAAGAGCAGTAACAAATTTACCTTATTTAAGGTATTAAACTATGATAAATATCAAGGAGTTGATAACAAAGTGATAACAAAAAGACAACAGAGTGACACAAACAAGAATGATAAGAATAAAAAGAATAAGAATAGCAAATCAAAAGATTTGCAAAAACCAATTATAAAAGAACTAAAAAAAGAAAATCCAATAACACAAGTAATTGATATTTTCTACCAAGAGTCAAAGAATAATCGCTTGTTTTCAAATATAACACAGAGAAAGGCAACTGAGGATATGATAAAGGCATTTGGAATAGACAAAGTAACTGAATATGCAAAATATGCTGTTAAATGTCTAGGAAAGGAATTCAAGATACAAGCCTCTACTCCATTAAAACTACAACAAAAGATGGGCGAGATCAAAGCCAAGTATGAACAGGAAAAAATTGAAAAGAAATCAGAATATCAACCACTATGCACTATTGTAAAAGAGGGAAAATTATATGAAGAATATTTAGATCCAAATGGAGTTAAAAAATTAAGATTAAAAAAATAATATGCATATAAAACAAGAAACTTTATTAAATCTAATAAAAGAAAAAAAACTTGATTTTAAATCTTTAAGGAAGATTGGGATAATACTGTCTGAAAAACTTAAAAGAAATGAAATAATACACGCCCAAACAGTAAAATTCCACTTAGATAAATTATCACAAAATAGTTTTATAAACTGGGATAAAACAACAAAAATATTTCGTGCCATAGAGGATAGAGAATTTGTAGTAAAAAATAGAAATTCTGCAATGAAGAAAGCTGTTATTGGAATTATAGATGATAGTGAAATATATAATTTAAAAATATCTGGAAATAAAATAATCTTTAATATTAAATAAAATGAAAATACTAAACCTATATGCTGGGATTGGTGGCAACAGAAATTTATTTGTAAATTTAACTCAAAGAAAGGCATTATCAGATTTAATAAATGACACTTCTAAAGAAGAAGTAATTGAAATTATTAAATATGCTTTTATAACAGACGGAAAAGATTTTTGCCCCAAGATTATATCACCACTAGAATTACAATATAAATTCAGTAAAATAAAGAAGCATAAAATAGACCATAAAACTTACGATAGAAAGGAAGAATTTAAGGGGTCAAATATAATTGTTAATGGTTATTCAGCAGAAGAAGTCGCAAAAATGGAAAAAAGATGATAATTGTAATTGGGGAAAACTGCTCTAGGGTAATGGAACAAAGGTATTTACAAAGTATAACATTTGTTATATAATAGAACTATAAATAACTAATCAAACAAGTATGAAAATATATAATCAAAAAGAAAAAACACAAATCTTAAACGGTTTGGGAATCAAACCAAGAAACGAAATCAGACAAATCACATTTACAAAATCACAACTACAAAAAATCAAGTTAATGCAAGATTTTAAAAACGGAATAATAAAAAATTTATAAATAAAAATGGAATTTACACAAATAGAAAAAACAACAATAATGGAATTTCTAAAAGTAGAACAAAGCGAAATTGAAAATATTATATTAAAATCAAAATGGAAAAGGACTAAAGACTCAGACGAAATTCTACCATTTCATAAACGTAACTTATTGAGAATAAACACAATTATAAATAAATTAAAATAATGGAATATCAAATAAAGGTAAAAAATGAAATATTAAAATTTAATAAACTAACCGAGTTAATTGAGTTCTGTGAAAGGTCGCAAGTATTACAAAATTTAATCAAATATAATAATAATCAAAATGAAATTACTAACAAAAGAAATATTAAATAAATTTGAAGAATTAGGGACACAGGAGGGGGCAGGGGAAAATAGTATTATAGTTGCAAAGTTTTTCTTACAAAGTGCAACTTGGTATGCAATCAGTTATGACCCAGAATATAAGGAATTTTTCGGGTGGGTAAATTTGGGTGATGATCAAAGTGCAGAATTTGGATATTTTGGCTTAAAGGAATTGGAAGAAGTTAAAGGCCAATTCGGATTAAAAATTGAGAGAGATTTATATTGTGGTTTTGAAACTTTAAAATCACATTTAGGGAATATAGGAAAGTCAATAATAAGATAATAAAAATGAAAACTAAAATAAATTTAACAAAAGCAGATAAAGAAACGATATTATCAGGTTTAATACACCAAAAATTTGAAAACTTTTTAATATTACAGGAGTTGAGAAAAGATATGACAGATGACTCTTATTCTTTCGTAGAAGCAGAGATGAGAATAAAAACAAATGAGGTTTTTATATACTATGCTAAGAGAGATAAGAGAATAAAAAAGATGATGATTGAATTTGGATATAAAGATGACGAAGAAAATCCAGATTGGGCAGATGATAATTCATACGAGGAAGCAAGAAAAGATAGTGAGTATGAAAATTTAAAATATGAGGGCTTTGATGATTAACTAATTAGGTGAACCGATAACAACAGGTTCTTAAAAGTAATTTATAATTTCAACGTGTCAGTAATCGCGAGTTTTAATTGAACCTTTTTCTCGGGACGAAGAACATACGAAAGAACAAACTGCCTATATCTAAATAATAATAAATAACAAATATGAATGGTAATATAAAAGAAGTAGAAATAATATTAAAAGATATTAACGGGGAAAAAACTTATTACAGGAGGGAATTTATAAATACAAAATTACAATTTCACATTGAAAAATTTATAGCAAAATTATTTAAACAATTAGAAAAATAATAATGAAAAAAGAATTTTTAGAAGTATTAAAAAAAGTGGAAAAAGAGATGCCTATAATAGGTAAAAATTTAACAGTATCTTTCAAGTCTGTTAATTATAAATATGCCCCGTTAGATAAGATTTGGGCAAAAATTAAACTTGTGTTAAGAACTAATGGTTTTATTATAACAAATGAGTCAACTACAGATGGAGTTAAAACTATTGCTCATCACGAATTAGGTGAATTAAGTTCAATAATACCTTATACCAGTTCAGTAAACCCACAAGGCAGAGGGGCAGAGATAACTTATTATAGAAGATATAACTTAACAGCTATGTTTAATATAATGGTAGTTGGTGAAGATAATGACGGCTTTATAGAACAAAATAGAAAACCTACACTTGCAGATATAAACACAAAAGAAAAATTTTTAAGATGTAATGCACCTACAAAATTAAAGGTCAAGGAATATAACAGGAAAAAATCTAACGTTCCAATTAAAACGGACGAAGATTTATTTAAAATATTTGAAAAATTATAAATTAAAAAAAACAAGATGACTAAATATTGTAAATTATGCAAAAGATTTGTAGAACCTAAAAGAAAAATAGGGGCAGGGACAGTGATTGGTGTTATGTTAACAGGTGGGATTTGGCTATTAGCAATCCCCTTTTATCAAAAAAGATGCCCTATATGTAATGGGACAGCTTTAAGCAATGAGGAGGTTCACACTATACAAAATAAAGCTAATGGAGTTAAACAAGTTAATAAATAAAAATGAGAGATAAATTTATTATAATAAAAATAGAGGACCAACTAAAAGAAGAATTTAAAAAACTATTAGAGGCAGAGGGTATGACTATGAGTGGTTGGTTCAGAGTCCAAATTATGAAAAAAATAAATAGTAACCATAGATTATGATTGATAAAAAGAAAATCAAAAAGTATTACCTAGATAATGACTATGACGGGCTAGAAAAAGAAATACTGTCAAGTGAATTATCTGAAAAAGAAACAACCGAAGTATTAGACTATATTAAAGAGATAAAAGAACAGCAAAAACCAAAGGTCGTAAAAATGTTTAAAGAGCTATTTAAAGACGAAATTAGTGATTTATTTGTAATAAATGAAGAAATAATTGAACCAACAGAGGAATTTCAAGCAGAAGTAAATTTTTCTTTCACCGAAGTAAAAAAGCTAAAAAATAAAGTTTATAAAATACTAAAAGATAAAGTTTTACTACATCAAACTAGGCCAGAAGCATTTTATGACTATGCTATCTTAATAGAAAAAGAAATATTTGTTATGAATAAATATATGTCAATTATAACTGTGAAATATTACAGACGGATTATTGATATAATGGCTAAATATAATTGCTCTCGGTTACAGGCAGATAACAGGGCTAGAGCCGAACAATCTTATTGTAATTACCTTAATAAGACAAAAGATATGAAGTCTTTGGACGAATTTATTTTACTACTTAAAAAAAGAGGACAAATCGAATAATAATATAATATTATGACTTTAAAACAACAAGTATTTAACACATTAGAATCATTTACTGAAACTAGAAATAACGATATAACTTTAATGATAAAAGTTTGGAGAAGATATTATATGTCGGAAGTAAAGGACTCTAATATTAGAGGTGCTTATGTTAATTTAAAAAGTTTATATAAAATTCCAACACAAGATAATATAAAAAGAATAAGGGCTGAGATACAAAATATAGAGCATTTATTTTTACCAACATCAAAAGAAGTCGCAAAGAAAAGACTTATGTTAGAAAAAAAGTGGTTTCAAGAATCATTTAATAAATTTAATAATATATAAATATGTCAGATTTAAACAAAACATTATTGATTGGGAGGTTAACACAAAATCCAGAGAGCAGAATTGTGCAGGGTTCAGGGAATACAGTTGTAAACTTTTCAATAGCAACTAACCAAAATTGGACTGATAAAAGTGGGGCTAAAAAACAGCAAGTTGAATACCATAATATAGAAGTGTGGGGCAAACTTGCTGAGATCTGCAATAAATATCTAACCAAAGGAAAGCAAGTATTTTTAAGTGGTCGGTTAAAAACTAACAGCTGGGAGGATAACGGGATAAAAAAATATAAAACAAGTATAGTATTAGAAAATATGCAAATGCTCGGTTCAAAATCAGATGATAATACAACACAAAAAGATACTACTTCGCAACCAGCACCTGCAAATAATGATTATAACCAACCAGCACCTGAAGAAGCTTTACCTGAAATAAATTTAGATAACGAAGAAGAAATAAATATCGAGGACGTGCCCTTTTAGCTAACATTAGTAAATAATAACATCTTGCTGATGTCAGCAAAATAATAATAAATTAACTAAATAAAATGAAAAAAGAATTTTCTGAATTAAAAATGAGAGTTAGAAAAATTGAAACTGAAAATAAAAAAATAAATAAAAAAATTGAGGCTTTAGAAAAAACAACAAGGTTAAATAGATTTAATAATTTTTTTGTAAGGGAAATTATAAATGGTCTTTCTATGGGATTACAAGATAGAGAAAAAGTAATACTTTTTTATAGACACTCAATAAAAAATAAAGAAATTCACACATTAGAGGAAACGGCAAAAGAATTCGGATTAACAAAAGAAAGAATAAGGCAAATAGAAGAAAAAGCACTAATGAAAATTAAATATCGTTTAAAAAGAATGTGTTAGGACTAATAAATAATTAAATAATTAAATAAAAACAAAATGCAATTAAAAATAGATAAAGATAGAACAACAGTGATAATAATATTCTGCCTATGTGGTGCTATATTTTTACTAATGGCTTCAATATTGGTATCATTTTTTCAAACTAGAGGGGTGTTTAATGAAAGAAATGAGGCAAACCAATCAATAATTTTATTAAATGAGAAATGTGATTTACTAGAAAGCAAATTAAGTGTAATGACTTCATACAAAGATTTAGTTATCATCTCTAGAGATTTAGCCACAGATGATGTTGCAACTTTAAGGAGTTTTATACTAGATATTTTTATGCCTTATGGGTCAGGGTTAGAAGATTTATATTTTGACTATAACAGTTTAGCAATAGATATTTTTAATGATACTAGAAGCAGTATGTCTTTATATGAATATAGGAATTTCTCAAACAGAATAGATGATTTAGACGAGATTTGGGACGAATTACAAGACAGTGCAGACGTTGGGTTTGATGAGATTTTAGAAAGTGGTTTAATGTTGGAATAATGAAAATTATATTGATAATAGCCCTGTTACTACTTTGTGCAGGGCTAGGGTATAATTCAAAGAGGTTAAGAATATTAGGATATTTAGGCTTGTTGACTTTCCTAATACTCTATTTAATCAATAAATAAAAAAGTAAGAGTTCTTAGAAAGCAAATATTTTTAAATAAATAAAATAAGATGAATAATTTAGAATTTAGAGCTTGGGATAAAGAATTAAAAAAATGGCAATATTTTACTCTACTTCAATTAATTCAAGGAGAAGCCATAGAAATATGGACTAAATTAGAAAATTGGTGTAGATATACGGGACTTAAAGATAAAAATGGTAAAAAGCTTTATGAGGGTGATATTATAGACGAGGGATTATATATAGGTTGGTGTGATAAATGTAAACAATATCAAGTATTTAATTGTTTAAATGATTGTATG
>Ga0075112_1000634_pt1 | contig 14506 bp, 11 predicted proteins | sample AntAceMetag02UKF_FD_69783 | JGI IMG/M metagenome (GOLD analysis project Ga0075112, IMG submission 69783) | Saline lake microbial communities from Ace Lake, Antarctica - Antarctic Ace Lake Metagenome 02UKF | ecosystem: Environmental > Aquatic > Non-marine Saline and Alkaline > Saline | place... | reverse complement strand
CCCAGAGTTCACGGCGTATTGCAAAAATAGAACCATTGGCGCCTAGAAGAGTATGAAGCTGTCCCTCCCAGTTCTTTAAGAGGTTGTCATAACTCCAGTAGAGTTTCTCCAGATTCGCGATCAGGTTCCCTTTGGGGTTACGGTAGATCAGTTGCCCTACCACGGATCCAATTATCTGATCATGGAAAGGTCGAACAAGTTCCCGGATCGCGTCGGGATCAAAGATCGCGTTGGCGTCCGTGAAGACGATAATCTCTCCTACGGCTACTTTCATGGCTCTGCTCAGGGCCTGGTTTTTCCCGTTTCTTTTCTCCATGCGGATTACTTTCAATCGGGGATCGTTGAAGCGAGAAAGAATTATATCGGTATTATCAGTTGACTGATCGGAGATTACAATTACCTCCAATTTTTCATGAGGATAGTCAATGCCTAAGGTAGTAGTTACTTTTTCCTCGATAACAGCTTCTTCATTATAAGCCGGAATAAGTACTGATACCATAGGTGTGATGGGAGGATATTCGATGGTCTTTTTCCCTTTAACTATAACCAGCAGACGGAGAAGAAGAGGATAGATGGCATATGGATAAATAATCCCGGTTACCGAGAGCCAGAAGATGATAGTTAATAAGGTCATAATAATAATCGTCTTGAATTAAGGGAAAAAATATCGAATAATAGTAAAAATTATAGCCTGAAAACATCGGCCTGTCTCTACTTATATTCTCGATGATAATCTCATAAGGATAATAAAGATAGAATTAATGAATGAGAATAACTTATCCAACTTAATGAGCAATTTCTTCCGGGGGAGATTTAAGAAAGATTTGGGTTTTGTTTTCTCCGGAAAGATTCTCTCGGCCGCCCTTGGTTTTGTGACTACCATGATAGTCGCCCGGCATTTCTCAGATGCCGAGTTCGGGATACTTACGATTTCCCTGGTGGTTATGCAGTTGACCTCAGCGGTTGCATCATTGGCGATGGATATTGGACTGGTCCGTTATCTTTCCTTGTACCTGGATACAGACTGGAACCGTGCCGGCCGAATGCTGAAGGTTACCATCCAGATCCGCCTCATCTCCGGTTTGGCCGTTATGATCGGCGGCTACTTCCTGGCGCCTGTCCTGGCTTACCGGCTCTTTGGCGGCAAACCGGAATTGATTACACCTCTCCGCCTGGCTTTTGCCGGAGGTTTCTGCCTTTCTCTCAAGGAGTTAGTACTCTGTGTATTTCAATCATTGAGACGATTTATTCCCCTCATATTGGTCCAGTTGATAAGCCCGGTAGGGAAGATTTTGGTTATTGGAGGGCTGCTTTTTTCTTCTTCCCTGAAGCTTAATCCGGTTCTGGTGGTTTATATATCCCTCCCTCTGTTGGCCGTGGTTGTCGGTTCCTTCCTTCTCCCCCGAGAATTACTGCGAGAGAGCGGCTCCCGACGGAATGTCTTCTGGGAGTTATTTCATTTCAGCAAATGGGTATCGATATCTTATGTCGTTTATATTATTAATGACCGCCTTGATATCATGATGTTGACAAGATTTATGCCCAGTATGGATGAAGTTGGCCTCTACTCCCTTGCTTTTCGACTTGTCGTCCCGCTTCTTATGATATCCAGTTCACTCCAGTTGGTCTGCGCCCCGATCGCTTGCCGGATGACCAACCTCCACCAATATCGTGATTATATCAGAACCATTATTAAGATATTGCTTCCGGGGGCACTTATTATTTGTATACTTTTCCCTTTTTCCCAGGCAATCATCCAGTTGGTTTTTAATCGACCTCCGGAAGAGGCTGCCATCGCGGCCCAGGTCTTCAATATATTGTTAATTGGAATAGTATTTCAGATAATAATAGGTCCCATGGCCTTAATTACTTACGCGGAGAGCAAACCGCAGATTATGGCATTTGGAGATCTGTCGCGACTGGTGACTAATCTACTAGGGAATTACCTATTAATCAACGGCAATTTTGGTTTCCCGGCTTGGGGTATCATTGGAGCAGCCATATCGACCACTTTGACTGTATTTGTTGGCAACTTTGTAGTGATCAGTTATATATATTGGGGGATCTTCAGGAAGAAGAGGACAAACCATGGATAAGTGGAAGATGGAAAAGAAGAGGATTAGAATTGTCCATATAATGGCCACTCCATCTTTTAGCGGCCCGGATGCGACAGTTCTTTCTATATTTGAAAAACTCGATCCGGTCCGATATCGAAATTACCTGATATTTTTGAATAGTCCTGGGACAGTAAACCAACTACTTGTGGAGAGGAGCCGGTCTCTGGGTATTGAGACAGTATCTTTCGATACCCGGGGCAAGATTAATCTATTAACACTGAAAAAGATAATTTCATTTACGCGGAAAAATCGGATTCAGATACTTCATCCCCATAACTACAAAACGGATATTCTGGCTTATCTGGCTTCTCGATTTTATCCGGTTAAATGCGTTAGTACGTTACATGGTTTTGTCAATCGTAATCGTAAGATGCGATTTTATCGGCGGCTGGATTTAAAGATCCTTAAACATTTTGACCGGGTAAAAGTTGTGTCAAGACCACTCTATTCTCTGGCCGAATCTGTAGGAATTTGTCCTGATAAACTTTCACTGATTCCTAATGCGATTGATCTTGCTCTGATGGTAAGTGGAGAAACTGAACAGGAATCCATTAGAAAAGAATTTACTTTGAATAAAAAACAGCCCTTGATCGGGATGATTGGGAGGTTGGATAAAGAGAAGAACCCCGGTCTGCTCCTTGATATTCTTCCCGAATTGATCCGATTATTCCCTGATTTGAAATGCTTTTTTGTTGGAGAAGGTTCTCTCCGGGGTGATTTGATCCGGCGGGCGGAGGAGATGGGGCTGAATTCAATGGCTGTCTTTACCGGTTATCGGGAAGATGCCCGGACAATTATTTCTTTACTGGATGTTGTGATTATTCCTTCCTGGACTGAAGGGATTCCCAAGACTCTTTTGGAGAGTATGGCTTTTGAAAAACCGGTGGTAGCAACCAGGGTAGGGGGAGTCCCGGATGTTATACGAGATGGCAAGAACGGTTTCCTTGTCCCTCCCGGAGATCCCCGGGTTATGGCCGATAAGGTGGCATTTTTACTGGCTGATTCCGAACTCCGGCACCGAATGGGAATAGCCGGGAGAGATCTGATGGTAAATGAATATTCCGATCGGCGGATGGTATCGCAGATGGATGAATTTTATGAAAAAGTCCTTATTTAAACTGGTGATGGTCGAGCCGTTAGGGAAAGGGGGATGGGCACAATATTCCTACTGTCTGCTATCTAATCTGATGGATTATCTGGATGAGGTAGTTCTTTTTACAGCGGCGTCGACACCCTTGAAAAACAAAGAACTTCCTTTTGAACTCAAGCCCGCTCTTTTTTCAGTCTCGAATATTATTATTGATATCTTCAAGCTTCAGCATCTCCGTTGGCTTCGTCGCATTTTAAAGGCTCTGGAGATCCCTCTAAATCATCTCAAACTTCTGCTGTATTGTTGGAGAGAGAGACCTGACATTCTGCATTTTCAGGCTGCCTACTGGATAGAGTCATTATTCATCCCCATTTATCATTTCATGGGGATTAAAATCATATATACCGCCCATGATCTCCTCCACCATCCTCCATATCCTGGTGATCGTTATCTATTTCGTTATCTTTATCGTAAACTGGATGCCATCATTGTTACAGCGGAATCGTTAAAAACAAGAATGATCAAACAGTTTCCCGGAGTGGCCATTGACAAGGTATATGTCATAAGGATAGGTAATATCGATGCTCTGGAAGAAAATGTAAGGATATCTCCCATACTTGCCCGAAGATCACTGTCTCTTTCCGAATCAATCCCGGTAATTCTTTTCTTCGGTATTATCAGAGCGTATAAAGGGCTGGAAGTCCTCATCCAAGCATTTGCCCACCTGATTGAGCAAATTCCGGCCGCCTATCTGATTATTGCTGGTGAGCCGATCGAGAGTTTCAAGCGTTATCAACAAGAAATTAGTCAGCTGAATCTTGGCGATCGGGTGAAATTATCTCTGAATTATATCCCCCAATCAGAAATTCCCGCTTATTTTTCGGCCGCGGATCTGGTCGCGGTTCCCTATCATGACTCTTATACATCGGCAATCATTCCTCTGGCGTACTCATACGACCGGCCGGTAGTGGTAAGCCGGGTGGGGGGCTTAGCTGAATACGTCCGGGAGGGGGAAAGCGGCTATTCGTTTCCGGACGGTGACTCCAGGGATATGGCTGAGAAGATGTATCTGATCCTCTCAAATAAAAAAAATACCGACCGGATGAAGAAATTTGTGAGGCGGTATTATCGCGAAAATTTTTCCTGGCAGAAGATCGCCCTGGCTACCTTGGATGTTTACCATAAGGAGCTTGTGGTAACTCCTGGTTGAGACGATTTGGGCAATATCTCGTCGAGGTGACCATGATTTTCTCTGGTTAATCTCTCCGTCACCTACTCAATAAATTTTCCTCTCCAACAATTCCGGCCTCTTTATTATTTGTTTTCAGGTAGTTTAATAAAGATCTTGCCACTACACGATTCCCCTCACTGTTCCAATGTTGTTCTCTAAGATTGTATAGTGTGTTACCTTTCTTTTCTTCCGATTGAAATATCGGTAGAAGATCGACCATAAGTAAATTGTTCTTTTTCGCAAACTGCATCAATTTATCATTTGGTAATGTTTTTATGTAATCTTCTGGTTTTTCACCAAGGTTCAGGAAAGTAGATGACCATAATTCATCTTCAACTTGAATCATTGTAGGCGCTATGACAAATACTATTGGTACCCCTGCTTCATCTGCATATCCTGCAATTTTAAGCAAGAGCTCCTCCATTGTTCGGTACATTTGTTCAGTCTTTTTAGAAGGGCGCGGATGACATAAGTACAATTCCGGAGTTGTATAATCGTGAGAATATTTAGTGACTAAAAACCGGATTTTTTTGTCAAGGAAATGATATAAATGCGATTTTATATAGAATTTCCAGAATGGTCTGGAATTCGCTTCTTTAATAGATGTAGTCTGTAAGGGAGGATTTATCTTAAGAGTTCGATCTTCTTCAAACCAGGAAGCGAATGGACGAGAATAGAGCCAATATCCCCCCATATTATCGCTAAAATCATTACTGATATAAATCACTAATATTATGAGATCAGGGTTTATTTTAGGGAGCCATTTTTGAAGTAACAAATACTCTTGAACCTGTCCATAGCCATTAACGCCAAAATTTATAACCGCTGTGTTCTTTAAATTACTTTCAAGAACTTCTGTAAACACCTCATTATCTTTCACTGATATATTGCTTACAAAAGAATCTCCGATTACTAAAATCTTTCTAATTTTATCCTGATCTGGGGAAAAGATCTTTTGAAATACCCTGGATATCTACCATCGCCAGAATTATCTACAGCCATCTGAAACCCTATCTGATGAAGAAGTACTGTTCCTTTTCAAAAACTCATGAAGGAGATATTTGATGGAGAGAATGGTATGTTAATCCCACCCTGGAATAGGGAGGAGGTGAGGCAACACGAAAGCTCCTGATGCGCAACTGACATAAACTAAATATATATTGTATTTAAAATGTTAATATATTACGCTATAAAAATCGCATTATGAGTTGTAACTGCCCCCGACCTTCAGACATTTAATATTAACGAGAAAAAATGACTCTTGAAGAAAGATATCAGTCCGAGCGGAAGAAGTGGGATGAAATCGCTCAGGATAACTGGGACGAAATTTGTGCCTATCCACCAGGTAGCGGCTTTCTTAAGTATGCCTCCAGGGATAATTCTTTAACAGGAGTGGCGGAATTTATTGGCAGACTGAAAGGCAAAAGGGTTTTAGACTATGGCTGTGGTGTGGGGTATATGACCGTTCTGATGGCTTTGGATGGAGCGGAGGTAACCGCATTTGACCTTTCCCGGGATAGCTTGGCTGTGACCGCCCTGCGAGCCTCAATCAACAACGTCTCCTCTCTGGTTTCACTAACGGTCTCTGCCGGGGAGAAATTATCGTTCGCTGAAGAAAGTTTTGATGTTGTTTTCGGCAAATCTATATTACATCATCTTGTCCCGGAAATTAGTCAACCCGAACTTTATCGGGTGCTAAAAAAAGGAGGGAAAGCAGTATTCAGTGAACCGCTGGGGATGAACCCGGTTCTCACATTTGTTCGGAAACATGTACGATATGCAGATAAAAACCCGGTCGGTGTCGATCAGCCACTAACCTATAATGATTTATCGATTTGGAGTCACGGCTTTAGCGAAGTTCACGTGCGGGAACTTCAATTAATAAGCATGCTGGAACGTGGTTTGAAATCCCAAAAGAAGTTGCCCGTTCTCCGGAGATTAGATAAATACTTGCTTCGCCGGTTTTCTTTCCTCCGACGCTATTGCCGGATAGTAGTGGTTGGATTAGTAAAATAAGGCGCTGCTTTTTAGCAATAGTAGCAATTAATTATACGGTTTGGTAGTTAAGTTTAAGCTATATTCGAATCAACGGCACATACGATTTCATAGTGAATAATATTGATTGCTCATTGTTTTTTCTTTCTAATTAAACGGGAGTTGATTAACTTCCAGGTTGATTACGGTTAGCTCCGGCGGGCAGAAGAGGCGAATCTGATGGGTGGTCATCCCTATCCCGCGGTTGACATAGATCCAGGTATTAAGAGTTCGAAATAAGCCCTGGTCATAATGGGTCCCGGCTAAGATGCGCGCCATAAAAGAACCGATAATCGGCAATCTGATCTGGCCCCCATGGGTATGCCCGCAGAGAATAAGTTGGGGGTGATATGGGATCAGTTCTTCGATCAGATATGGCCAGTGAACCATCACAATCTCGGGTCTTCCCGGAGGCCGATTATTGAACAGTTCCCGTAATTGTTCTTCTTTTGGGTATAAATCCAACCCTACCAGGTCCAGTTGGAACCCATCTTTAGTAATTGTCCTCCGCTGATTATTGAGAATAGTTACCCCGATATTTTCTAACCCTTTCATGAGTCGAGAGGACTCATTATGAGTCAGATCGATATTCCCGGGCACACCCCAGACTCCGAGTGGAGCTTTTAGTTGTGAGATGGTTTTGAATGTCTCGGCGGGATCCGCCCCGGTCTTGATAAAATCTCCGGTGATCAGAATGATATCGGGATTCATCTCTCGGATTTTCTCTATCATCCGTACTTCCCGCTTTCCGTACTTAATGACGTGCAGATCGGAAATGTGGACTATCTTGATAGTGCCGGTGGTCTGGAAATATCCATCTATCTTTAGATCAAGTTCAGTCGTAGAGATCCGAAAAGGTTCGACAAACCGGCCGTAGCAGTAGAGAATGGCGATCAGGATTAGGAATGCTCCCAGTATCAATTTTTTTCGATTATTGATCATTTTGACTAATTCGTTGACCAATAAATATCCTATGAAAAATATAATTTGTATTGAAAAAGATTATTGAAAACAATGGCGGCTAAAGATTACATATAAAAGTTATCATAGCAATAGCGTTTGAGGTGGGTGCGCGATTTTTGAAAAAATTTTCACTATTGCCTAAAAGCAGATTAATATATATCGTCTTATCAAGGTAGATATTTTTCTTGCCTTAAGCCGCCTTGAAAAGATAATAATTTTTGCGAAGTAAAAATTATGCCGGTTCTAAAACGAATCCTTCAGATAATCGCCGCGATTATTGTTTTGATTATTATCTCCCCCCTCTTTCTTATCTCTATCCTTCTAATTGTGATCACCTCCAGGTACAGCCCGATCTATAAAGGGAAGCGAGTGGGGGAAGACGGCAAAATATTCTATATGTATAAGCTTCGAACTCTTCTGCCCGGGGCGGAGGGAGAGATCAAGGCACGCCTATTGAAAGAGGGGGATCCTTATATCACCCCGGTAGGCGCGGTGCTGCGCAGATTGAAGATCGACGAACTACCCCAGCTCTTGAACGTGATAAAAGGGGATATGAACTTTATCGGTCCCCGTCCGATCCGCCCCATCTTCTATGATTACTTTCTGGAATCACTTCCCCATTTTGGAGATAAGTTTACGATCAAACCGGGGTTGACCGGTCTGGCCCAGGTGATGGGAGATTATCAGACTCCTGTGATCGATAAGCTCCGTTACGAGATCTTCTATAATACCCACAAGAATATATTCCTTGATCTTAAGATCATCGTGTTAACGATCAAGCTATTGATCGAAAACATATTTGCCCGGGGAAAGAAGCTATAACGAATATTGAAAGGTTATTGAAATTATAAAAATAGTAAATAGCATTAATCCAAGTGTACTTCCAGTAGTTTAGATCCAAAGGATCTAAACTAAAAGGAGATAAAATAATGAATGATTCAAAAGAACCTGACCGGGATCTTGATTTGAATCAGGCCCGGAGGGTCAACTACCAGGCAATGATTGAAGATGCGGAAGAGGCTATCCGCGAACATCCCGACTACCCGGATCTTCATTCTCAGCTAAGTCTTCTCTATTATGGTGTCGGCCGGATTGATGAGGCGATCGAAGAACTGAATAGCGCGTTGAATCTGAATCCGCGTTATTTGACTGCCCGGCGGCAGCTCGGGCTTTATTACCGGGACTGCGGTCAATATGAGCAGGCGATGAAAGAACTGGAGAAGATCCTGGAGTATGAATCCGACAACCAGGAGGCGTTATATGAACTGGGGAGTATCGCTTCGGCTATCGGTCGAACTGAAGATGCAATTGAGTATTATCGGACTCTTAACCGGGTTACACCACCGCATTTTGATGTCTGCCTCAAACTCTCAACCCTTCACTCCGATCTCGGTAATTATACGGAGGCGATCCAGCTGTTGCGGCAGGCGATCGGCCTCAACCCAAACTATCCCGATCTGCACTATAATCTGGGGCTGTTGCTGGAGGTTACCGGTGATTATAATGGGGGGGTACGGGAGTACCAGAAGGCTCTGAAGATCAACCCGAAATATCTCAAGGCCCATCAGAAACTCGGTGCCGCTTACAGCACTATGGGCCGTTACCGGGAAGCCCGGGATGAGCTGAAGAAGGCACTACAGGTAAACCCGGATTTTCCGGCCCTGCATTTTCAGCTGGGTGTGGCTTACAGTGCCGGAGGGAAGAAGGAAGAGGCGGAAGAGGAGTTTCGAAAGACTCTGGAGATCCAGCCCCGCCACGCTGAGGCTCTGACCAGCCTTGGCAATATGTATGAGAATGCCGGGAAATACCCGGCTGCGATTGATAAATTCAAGCAGGCGATCAAGGTTCACCCTCAAAACTACTATAATTATCTTCGTCTTGGGATCTGTTATCACAAGAATGATGAATTTGATCAAGCCGTCCGGATCTATAATGAGGCGATCAAACAATTCCCCCGGGTGGCGGACCTCTATCACAATCTCGGTTATCTCTATCTCCGTCACCGGAAGTTTAAAGAGGCAAACGACGCGTTCAATCAGGCGGTGAAACTTGATGACAGTTACCGGGCGGTTCAGGATAATTTGCGGTTGATCTATGGGGATAAAGACTGGGTGGATGAAAGGATTAAGGTCTATGAGGATAAGATCGCCCAGAATCCCGATTTTGCCGATCTTCATCTTAAGCTCGGTCTCTCCTATAATGAGAAGAGTATGGATGAGAAGGCCATCGCCGCCTTCTCCCGGGCACTGGAGATAAATCCCCAGTATGTGGAAGCGCGCTCCAATCTGGCTTTTACCTACGCGAACAAAGGAGATTATACCCGGGCGATCGAAGAGATGGAAAAAGTGGTGGAAGAGTTCCCCGCCTATGCCGACATGCACTATAACCTCGGTCTCTTCTATGCCAACAATCGCCAGTATCGAGAGGCTATTGAAGAGTATGAGACCGCGATTGAGATTAATCCCAACTACGCCCACGCCCACGAGAAGATGGGTTTTCTCTTCGGAGAGAAGGGGATGTATGACCGGGCGATTGAGGAGGCCAAGATCGCGCTGAAGATAGACCCGATGAATAGTGTATTTTATTCTAATCTGGCATTCTTTTACGCCAATAAAGGGATGTATAACGACGCGGCCCGTGAATACCGCAAAGCCCTCGAACTTGATCCGGACAATCCGGAACTGCATAATAAGCTTGGAGTATTGTACGGGGATAAGGGAATGATTGATGATGCCATCGGTCAGTTTAAGAAGGCAATATTCCTGGATGTTGACTATAAGAGCGCTTATATCAACCTGGCTCTCCAGTATGAGAAGAAAGGTTGGAAAGAACAGGCGCTTAAAACCTGGAATGAATATCTATCCCGTAACCCCGAGAAGAAATGGAAGGATCAGGCCGTCAAATACATGAAGAAACTAGAGAAAAGATAGTAACCGGTAAGCAGTGATCAGTGATCAGTGATCAGTAAGCAGTGATCAGTAAGCAGTAAGCGGTGAGCGGTCGGCGAGGCTGTTTTACTGCTTACCGCTAACTGTTTACCACTTACTATCCGTCTCCCCCAGAACAACCTGATCTCGCCCGTTATCTTTTGCTTTATAAAGTGCCCGGTCCGCTCTCCCGATCAGGTCTTCGATCGAATGGTCGTCGGTAGTTAATTCGGCGATTCCGGCACTTAGAGTGACTGAAATAGAAGATGATCTCGAATCTCCCTTATGTTGGGTCATCCCGACTTTACTCCGGCATCTTTCCATCAGGGCTGCTGCCGCCTCCCCTTGGGTCTCCGGGAGGATAATCAGAAATTCCTCTCCCCCGTATCTTCCCACGATGTCCTGGCGTCGGATCTCTCCCTGTAGTATTCCGGCGATTTTTATTAATACCTTGTCTCCGACGAGATGGCCGAAGGTGTCGTTTACCGATTTGAAGTTATCAAGATCCACCATCACGATACTTAAGTTTCTACTATATCGCCGGGCCCGGGCCAGTTCGTTATCCAGTGCTTTGAAGATGTAAGCCCGGTTGGGTAACGCGGTGAGTTCATCCTTCATAGTCTGTTCGATATAGATTCTGTGTCTTGTCAATACTGTTTCTACCATGGCCAGGAGTTCATCACGATGGAATGGTTTGGTGAGATAACCATCAGCGCCGGTCTGGATTCCCTTTATCCGATCATCTACGGTCTCTTTCGCGCTTAAAAAAATAAATGGTATTAAAGATGTGGATTGTTCCTTCCGTAACTTGGCACAGAGGTCATACCCATCCAAACCAGGCATCATAATATCGGAGATGACCAGGCCCGGCCGCTCCTTTTTAATCAGAGTTAGCGCTTCGTCACCATCCCGGGCGGTGAGAACTGAATATCCCGCTTTCGTCAGGATGTATTGGACGGCTTTGAGGATATTGGGCGCGTCATCCACAGCAAGGATGAGTTGGTTTATGTTTTTTTCGATCATAAAGCGTAATTTTCGCTCAGAGGCTCTCCGATAGATCCGATTTAATAAAGAACTTAGCGCCTTCGGCGCTAACGTTAAAAAATAAGAACGTTTAAAAAAACTTAACCCATCGGGTTATTAAAATTCCGAAACAGGAACTTAGAGAGCTTATTCAACTTCTCAATCTATTTGACCGATGATCCGTAAAATTGTTCATTTTTCTGTTATAACCTTAAGAGAGGTAAAGAAAAACTGAATGCACTTCCTTCCGGAGGGTTGCTCTTCATCCAAATCTTACCATCATAATGAGTTATAATTTCCCGGCAGATCGAAAGCCCCAATCCGGTGCCTCCCGAGCGCGCGTTATTATTATCAGTAATCCTCACGAACTTATCGAATATTTTATCATGCCACTTCGGATCAATCCCCGGCCCCATGTCGATTACGGAAACCACAACTTCCTGCCGATCCTCATTATCCCCGGGAGAGATCTCGACTGAAATCCGGCTCTGAGAAGGAGAGAAGGCGATAGCATTGCTGAGCAGGTTGACTGCGACCTGTTGGATCCGGTCGGGATCGGCGAATACGGAATAAGGTACTCCATCATCATGCAGTTCGACCGTAATTTCCTCTTTCCGGGTTAATACATCAACTAACCGGATCGCTTTCTCAACTTCATCTCCCAGGTTAAAAGTAGTGTCATTCCAGGCGATTGTTCCGGTCTCAATCCGGGTAATGTCAAGAACACTATTGACAAGCCTGGTCAGCCGTTCGGCATCTTCCTTGATGATGGTCAGAAATTCGCGTCTGGTGGTGATATCTTCTTCATCTCCATTCAGAAGTATATCGACAAATGATGTAATCGATGTCAGGGGGGTGCGAAATTCATGAGAGGTTGAGGTGAGAAAATCGGATTTTAGCCGGTCCAGTTCCTTTAATGACTGGTTGGCTTCCAGGAGTTCTTTTTCCATATTTTTCCGGGAGGTAATATCGTTGGTAACACCAACGCATCCGATCGTATTATTATCTTTATCGAAGAGCCAGGTCAATGCGATATGGACATTTATAATTGTACCATCTTTTTTCCGGTTAAAGAAATCTCCTTTCCAGAGTCCGTTCACACTTTTCTCTGATGCTTGCTCTGCCAGGTTGAGGGGATTACCCGGGATTCCTTCAAAGAACTCCGCCGCGGTCTTTCCTATCATCTCGTCAGGATCGTATCCAATAATATTTTTCGATGCCGCGTTGACATAGATGATTTCATGATTAAGATCGGTGATAATGATCATTTCGCTCAGGCTTTCTAGGGCACTGGAGAGGAGGACCAGTTGTTCTCCCCCCGGAGTATAGAGTTTCTTCTGTGACTGAACGACATTTATCAGATTCCTCAATTCATTCAATTCCTCAATTACCTGCCGGTCATTATCATTCTGGGTCATCTTTCTATCTCCTTCCAAGTAAAAATAATATAGTTGCCATATTCACTAGAAAATGAAAATTGTATCTGAGTTGTGTGCTTCGTGCAGTTCTCCTAACGAACTTTATAAATTATATCACATTAGTTAATTAGACAATATAAATATCTTTTTTCAATCCTGCGCGCTCATTGGTTGCTTGAAAGCTTCTTATTCAATATGAATCAATATTGGACCGGTAGGCCGATTAATTTGCTCTCGCCGGAGAAATAGATCCGGTAAATATTTGCGCGATCATAAGCTTCCATCTATCTCTATATGTGTGCTATTGTATCAGTACTGGGAACTGTATTATCCCTGACATTTGCTGAAATGAACCCATACCTTGACCCAAATAATTAACGATAGATGAACCGGCGGGACAATCCAAAAAGCAAAATATTGATAACCGGTGCCAATGGCTTTATCGGATCTCATCTTCTCCTCCATTTTTCGATGCTTAATGATTTTCAGGTGAGCGGGATGGTGCGGGAGACCTCGGATCTTTTTCGTCTTACCGGGGGATCCTATGATCTTCGGTACGCTTCGCTTAATGATCCGCTGGATGATATTCTTCAGGGATTTGATGTAGTTATCCACACAGCGGCCCGGTCCAGTGATTGGGGAGGCTACGATAGTTTCTCCCGGACAAATGTGGAAGGGACGCTGAACCTGGTTCAGGCGGCGGTTACGGGTGGGGTGGAGCGGTTCATTCATTTCAGTTCAACCGTGATCTATGGCTTTGCCGGGAACCGGTTAACCGGGGAGGATAGACCACCGTCTCCCTTCCGAAATCCCTATTGCCTTACCAAAGTAATAGCCGAGCGGGAGATTCTCAAATATCGGGATCGTCTCCGTCTGATTATTCTCCGGCCGTCCAATGTCTTTGGCCCCGGCGACCTGACCACTACCTATCCCCTCTTCAAGGCTCTTCGGAAGGGAATGCCCTGTTTCCCGGCCGGGGGAAGACATCTGACATCCCCCTGTTATATCGATAACCTGGTCACCGCAACCGAGCTGGCTATCCGGTCCGATTGCCTATCTGGAGATGCCTTCAATATCTCCGATGGGAACGATATCCCGTGGCGCGAATTTCTAGCCCGGATCGCCGGTGAACTGGGTGTCCCTGCGCCCCGATTCCCTGTCCCCTCCGCTCTCCTCCGTCCAGCCGCCTGGGGATTGGAGAAGTTATATACTCTCTTTCACTCCTCAAATCCCCCGGCGATTACACCGTACCGAATCGCTCAAGTAGTGAACGACTACAGTTTCAGCATTAAAAAAGCAAAGAGGTTGCTGGGTTATCTCCCCCCCACTTCGACGGAGGAGGGAGTTCGTCGGAGCGTTGAGTGGTTTAATGAATATAGTAATCAGTAATCGGTGATCAGTAATCGGTGCTTCGCCTAGCTTGGCGCCTCTGCTTACTGATCACTGATTACCGTTTACTTTCTTTCTTATCATCTTCCCCAGCAGACATTGAATGGACCGGACCCGAAGCAGAGATAGCTCGGCCAGCGGTAGGATTGATAATAATTCGGGCGGGGTCTGCGGGGTTGCCTGTAGGGTTGCCTGCCATTCCAGTATGGCCGTGGCGGTGGATAGGGGCGCGGGCAGCGGTAGCCCGGGTTATTATAGTAATAATTATTGGTAACACATCTCTGCTGCCGGGGAACACACTGGGTCCAGGCTGT
>Ga0075112_1000631_pt1 | contig 14525 bp, 10 predicted proteins | sample AntAceMetag02UKF_FD_69783 | JGI IMG/M metagenome (GOLD analysis project Ga0075112, IMG submission 69783) | Saline lake microbial communities from Ace Lake, Antarctica - Antarctic Ace Lake Metagenome 02UKF | ecosystem: Environmental > Aquatic > Non-marine Saline and Alkaline > Saline | place... | reverse complement strand
CCGCAGGCTGGTCCAGATCACCATCATTTTTTTTGTGATCCTCACGGTGTTGTTCCTGCTGTTCCGCCTGGCCCCCGGGGACCCTGTTTCCCGAATGGTGGACCCGGATATGACGCCCGAGGATTCACAACGCCTCATTGTTCAGCTGGGGCTGGACAAACCTCTGGGAGTTCAATATCTCATATATCTCAAAAACTTTTTTTCGGGTCATTTCGGGTACTCGTTTCACTATGGAGAGCCGGTGGTGGACATCATCTGGGCACGGCTGCCCAATACCATACTACTGTTTACCACCGGCATCATTCTATCCGCTTTTGTGGGTATTTTCTTAGGCAAAATTGCTTCCTGGTACAAGGGGAAAAAAACCGACAGTATCATGACCGTGGGAGCGCTGGTGACCCACACGCTCTTTCTGCCGTGGCTCGCGTTGATCCTGATCTGGATTTTTGCATATAAATTCAGTTGGTTTCCCATAAACGGAATGATCTCGGAAGAGGTATGGCTGGATCCTGACAACGGTTTCATAACCAAATCGCTGGATGTCCTCTACCATATGGTGTTGCCGCTCTCGACCCTGTTTCTGATCCATTTCGGCGCTTATCTCCTGATCATGCGGAGCGCCATGCTGGAAACCCTCAAAGAGGATTATATCCTCACGGCAAGGGCCAAGGGCCTTGATGAAAAGACCATTCGGAACAAGCATGCGGCCCCCAACGCGGCGCTTCCGGTGGTCACCAGCGTCGGGTTGAGCCTGGCTTTTTCCATCAATGGGGGGGCGCTGACGGAAACGGTTTTCACCTGGCCCGGCATTGGCCGGGAACTGGTGTTTTCGGTCAGTCAGAATGATTACCCTTTGGCGCAAGCCTCTTTTCTGTTGATCGCCATTGTGGTTTTGCTTGCCAACCTGGTGGTGGATGTTCTGTACGCTTACCTCGATCCAAGAATCAGATACTAAACGGGAATCTTCATGACAGTAGACCCTTCAAGCAGTGAAAGAAGCGCCCGGGAGCGCTACCCATGGCTTAATTCATTTCTGGATGGGTGGGCCATATTCAAACAGAGCCTTCTGGGTCGAATCGGCCTGACCCTGCTGATCATATTTGCTTTGATGGCCATTTGCAGTTACATCCCACCGTTGATCAACCCCATGTATAACCCCATGACCGGTGTGGATCCGGATATCTCCACCTGTACGCCACCCAGTTGGCGGCACTGGCTGGGAACGGATTTCATGGGACGGGACATTTTCAGTCAGCTCCTGGCAGGCGCTCGGATAGCCTTCATGGTCGGCGTTTCAGCTGCCGTCATGAGTGTGGTTCTGGGGACGGCTATCGGCATGACCGCCGGGTATATGGGGAAATTCATGGACACCATTCTCATGAGAACGGCGGACATGATCATGGTTATGCCCACCTTGTTGTTTGTATTGATCATCTCTTCCGTTTTTGGTCAGCTTAACATCTGGACCATTGTTATTATCATCGCCCTGTTCAGGTGGCCCGGGGTTTCCCGAATGATTCGAGGTCAGACCCTTTCCCTCAAACATCGCCCTTTTATCGAAGCGGCCAAAATGGCGGGGGCGTCCCATTTCCGGATTATTTTCAGGCACATCATGCCCAATGTGTTGCCCCTGGCATTTCTGTTCATGACATTCCGGGTGACGTCCGCCATCATTATTGAAGCATCGCTGGCATTTCTGGGGTTTGGTGATCCGGGAACCGTCAGTTGGGGGATGATGCTGCAATGGGTCTGGAAAACCGGATATATGTTCAAGGCGCTTTACTGGCTCCTTCCGCCGGGGATTTGCATTTCATTGATTACCCTCTCCTTTTATATGCTGGGTCGTGCCATGGATGAAGTGTTGGATCCGAGACTACGAAAGGAGGACCAGACAGATTAAATGGCCCTACTGGAAGTTGAGAATTTAAGCATCGGTTATCAAACCAAACAAGGCCGCCTAAAGGCCGTGGAAGGGGTTTCTTTTTCCCTGGATGAGGGACGTTCTTTAGGTTTTGTCGGCGAATCGGGATGTGGAAAAACCACCATCGGCATGGCTCTGATGGGGCTGATGCCCCCCAATGGTTCTGTCGGGCAGGGACGTATTCTCTTTGAGGGGCAGGATCTTCTGAAAATGACGGAAGCGCAAAGAAGAAAAACACGTTGGAGTCAGATTGCCATGATTTTTCAGGCCGCCATGAATGCCATGAACCCGGTGCTGCGCGTGGGGGATCAGATTGCGGAAGCCATTCTGGTGCATAACCCCGAAACGGAAAAGGATGCGGCCCTTCACCAGGTGGAAGAACTTTTCGATCTGGTGGGAATCCCCCGGGATCGTCTGAGAGGCTATCCCCACCAATACAGCGGCGGTATGAAACAGCGGGCCATTATTGCCATGGCCCTGGCCTGCAAACCGAAATTGATTATTGCGGATGAACCCACCACCGCGCTGGATGTCATTGTTCAGGATCAGATACTGGAAGAAGTCAAAAAGCTGCAAAAAGAGTTTAACATCAGCGTTATCTTTATCTCACACGACATTTCCATTGTGGCGGACATGTGCCAGGATATCGCGGTGATGTATGCCGGTCAGATGGTGGAATGTGGTCCCAGGGAAGCTGTTTTTGATTCACCCGTACATCCCTACACCAAAGCACTGCTCTCTTCATTCCCAACCATCACCGGCGAAAAAAGTGATTTGATCCCCATCCCGGGAGAAACCCCCAACTTGATCCATCCCCCTTCAGGGTGTCGGTTTGGCGAACGGTGTCCCGAGGCTTCCTTAACCTGCTCAGTGGCGCCCAAATGGGTTCAGATAGGCCCCGGGCACAAAGCGCTCTGTTGCCATTGCTAGCGTAAGAAGAAAGAAATATTGGATTTCACCCGAGGTCAGCATGGATACAAACGGTAAACCGATCCTCGAAATCAAGGACGTGAGTAAAATTTACAAAACCAAGGGGAGTCTTTTTGCCGGCCGTGGCAAAGATGTGGTGGCCCTGGATCGGATATCCCTTGAGATTAACAAGGGTGAAATTTTTGGGTTGGTGGGGGAAAGCGGCAGCGGCAAAACAACAGCGGGCCGCTTGATTGTGAGCCTGGAGGAGACCGACTCAGGCGAAATTCTTATGGATCACCAACCCGTTACCGGGCTGAAAGGAAAACGCCTCAAGAAATTTCGAAGCAAAGTTCAGATGATATTCCAGGACCCTTATCAATCCCTCAACCCCCAACGGTCTATCCTGGACACGGTTGCCGAACCTTTGATCATTCATCGCATGGGTCATGCCGACAGCAGGAAAGATCGCGTTCGGGAGGTGCTCCGGTCCGTAGGGTTGTCGCCGCCGGATGATTTCCTCTACCGTTACCCCCATCGACTCAGCGGCGGGCAGCGCCAGCGGGTGGCCATCGCACGGGCCATGGTCCTGGATCCTGAGTTTGTCATTGCCGATGAACCCACGTCCATGCTGGATGCCTCCATTTCCGCACAGATATTCAACATCCTTTTAAAGATGCGGAACGAGCTGGACGTTACGCAGCTTTTTATTACACACAGCCTTGCCGCGGCTCGCTATCTGTGCGATCGGATTGCCGTCATGTACCGCGGTCGCCTGATGGAAGTGGGCCGGGCCGACCAGGTTATCCGGAATCCCAAACATCCTTATACGAAAGCGCTCATTGATGCACTTCCAAAATTCGGTCATAGCGGTGACCGAAAGCGGTATGGCACGCTTTTGGCCCATGAACGAAAGGATGCTCAGGATGTGGGGTGCAATTTTTTTCCGAGATGCTCACTGGCACAGGAAAGCAGGTGTAATCTGGAAAAACCCGTTTTAGAAGACTACGGGAACCAGCATCTGGTGGCCTGTTTTCTGAGTCAGTTGTAAAGCGCCGTTTTATCCAAGCCCTCATGTTCATTCGCGATATTCGACAGATAAGGACCCTGTTCCAATCTTTTCCCGGAACATTCGTGGGGGTGGGGATGACCGCCTTTTCCCGAATCATACCCGCATCTTTTCTGGAGACCTACCACATTGTTGCCCTTCACAAGACGGGAGACCTGCCACTGCTGCGAAAAAAAACACACGTTTTTTGTCTTGAGGAGGAAACAGAAAACCCAACGCTTACACCGGGGGAAAATTCCGCGGGTCTTCTGGCTCATCCGCGAACCCGGCATTTTCTGGATGGCATTTCAAGTCCAAAATATTTTTTTTTGTACCAGGATTATCCCCAGTTGAGATCCGCTGCCGGGGCCAATGGATGGCACCTGTTGGCGAATGCACCACAACTGCGCCAAACTGTTGGAAAAAGACTGTTTTTCAAAGAAATGGCCGCTGAATTAGGCCTCCATCAAGCGCCCGGCGACATTTATCCCGTAGAGGCCATTCATCAGAAGGGGTATGAAAAATGGTGCCATCTGATGGGGCCCGATTTTGTGGTTCAACTTCCGGAAATTGAACGGGGTGGCGGCAGGGGAACATTTTTTGTGCGGTCTAAGAATGATTACCGGCAGCTTCAAGAAAAATTTGCGGAAAACCGGTGGCGGAACACACCGCTGGAATCGGTTTCCGTTCACCGGTTTCTGGACGGGCTACCGGCGAGCGTGGTGGTGTGTGTGACCCGTCACGGCACGCTGGTATCCGCCTTGCAAAGGCAACTGCAGGATCTTCCCTACTGCAGTGGTTTTGCGGAAGACGGGGTGTTCTGCGGCCATTCATGGGGCGCTTTCCCCTGGTCTGAAGCAGCCCGTAAATCGGCTTTTGAACAAGCGTGTCGAATTGGCGACTTCCTGGGAACCCTCGGGTACAAAGGCATCCTGGGCATTGATTTCGTTGTTCAAAAAAAGCAGGGGAAGGTCTGTCCCATTGAAATCAATCCACGTCTGACCGGCGCCCTTCCCATGCTGTCACTGCTCCATCTTCAATCAGGCACAATTCCTTTGGAAGCCTTTCATATGCTGGAATTCCTGGAAATTCCGTACCGCATAGACCGGGATGCCTTAAACAGTCGCTACGCTGAAACCGTACAGGGAAGCCACTTGTTGTTGTTTCGGCCGCTGGGTTCTGAAAACAGGGGTGGCGAATTATTAAACCCGGGTCTTTACGAATATGAACCGACCAACGGGGGTTTTCGTTTCCTGAAGGAGACATGGGAATATCAGCACATTCAAAACGAAAACCAGTTTATCCTGTCGGATGGTCCAAGACTCCCCGCCGATAAAGGATCGCACCGCCGGGATTCCCACAGCAGGTTGTGCCGGCTTCTTTTTTCTTATCCGGTAATGGGTATGGAAGGTGCCCTGTCGCCACAGGCACTTCTGGCAGCGGAATGGGTGCGTGAAAAAACGGCGAAATGGGATACGCCATGAAACTCCCGTTTGTCATCTCTCTACCCCACTGCTCCGGGGAAGTTCCCGCGCGGATTCGGTCCGACATCGTGCTGACCCAAACGGAAACAATTGACGCCATCGATCTGGGAACCCTGGAGATTTTCGGCTGTTTACCCGCCGAAGCGGTTTTATGCGCAAAATGGAGCCGACTGGTGGTGGACTTAAACCGGCCACCCGACCAGCGGGGTACCAAAGGGCCGGTCGTCCTGGTGGACTACCATGGCCGGTCGGTCTACGGGCCTGACGCAATCCCGGATGAAAATGAGATCGCACAACGCCTTTCGGCCTATTACAGCCCTTATCACCGACAACTGGAAAAGGCGATTGAAAAGGCGTATGTCAAAGGTCTTCTCGACTGCCATTCCCTTAAGGGAATCGGCCCGCCGGAGGCCCCCGATGCGGGAAAAAAAAGAAAGGATATTACGCTGGGCAACAATGGGGGGGCTGACGGAGTGGGCGATCCCCTAAGGGGGAAATCCACCTGTACACCGGCACTTTTGCGCTTCATGAAAGAGATATTTGAAATGGCGGGTTTTTCCGTTTCCCTCAATTCTCCCTATGCGGGGGGATTTATAGTCACCCATTATGGGTCCGCCCTGGCGGCCGGGGGCAAAATGGCCCTTCAAATTGAAATCAATCAGAACCTATACATGGAACCTGAGACGGAAGAGATTATTTCGGAGAAAGTGAGGGATGTCAGATCCGGAATTTTTGAGTGTTTCAAGAAGATCGGGGAAGGGATCTGAGAATCCGAGAAAATGCTTTGAGATTTTTCCTTTTCCTTACTCTTTTTTTTTGATATTCTCTAAAAAATGGTAACTTTTCAACGCATGAGGAGGGTCATTGTGTTCAATACATCGAAGTCCGTCAGAAAAGCACCCGTATTGTTTTGTATGGTCTTTGTCTTAGCCCTCTTTTCACCCATGGCGACATGGGCCATTGAAAAAACCCTGACCAATTCTCTGGGCATGGAATTTGTTCTGATCCCGCCCGGAACTTTTACCATGGGCAGCCCGACGGATGAACCCGGACGAAATCGGGATGAAGTGACGCATACGGCGAAAATTGGCCGGCCGTTTTATCTGCAGACCACCGAGGTGACGGTCAAACAGTGGCGGGATATCATGGGAAAACCCTTTTTTGGCGGCAAGAAAGGATCAGAGGACATGCCGGTGGTAAGGGTTTCCTGGCAGGACTGCATTAAATTCATAAAAAAGCTGAACGCCCGCAATAACGGCGTTTACCGACTTCCCACCGAAGCGGAATGGGAATACGCGTGCAGGGCCGGCAATACGACGGCCTACGGTATCGGGGATAGCATCGATTGCAACAATGCCATGTATGCCAACAATACCCTGAAAAGAGCGGACTGTGTGAATACCGTAAAATCAAAGGGATTGCCGGCGGATCAGCCGGCGCCTGTAAAAAGTTATGCCCCCAACGCCTTGGGACTCTATGACATGCAGGGAAATGTCTGGGAGTGGTGTGAGGACTGGTACCATCCCTACAAACCGGACGTTGCCGTCAAACCCCAATCCCAGGGCGAAGCGCCATCCATTGAAACGGGAACCGATAAAGTGCGAAGGGGGGGGAGCTGGTATGCTGCCGGCCGCCGCTGCCGATGCGCCAACCGAAACTACGGCCATTTTGCCAACCGGTATCAGACAACCGGATTCAGGCTGGTGCGGGAAGTTAAATAACCCTTTGGTTTTTCACCCAACAAAAAAGGGCTTGGACGTTTTGCCTAAGCCCTTGAAATCCTTATTGGTAGTCCCAACGGGAATCGAACCCGTGTCGCCGGCGTGAGAGGCCGTAACAGCAACTCGAGCAAGAGCAGGAAATCATTAACAATTCCATTCATTACAGAAACTTAAGTGATGAGGCTAAAAACCTAATCGTACCTGAAAGCACCTCAAAATACCTCCCTGGGGAAGCTGTCTACTTCCTATGTACTTCCTAAGAATTGGGATGGTGACCTTTCATTGAATCGGCTTGGCAATGGCTGAGTGCCTCAGTCTACCTCGTCGACCTACCATATTAAAGAACTCGCATGAGTTGGACTATCCGGTGCCAGAGCCCCCTGCTTTACGCCCAATTCATGGCTTCACCAACGCCATTTCTAAGACATAACCAGCAGTAGGAATTTTGCGGTTCTGACCTGGCCCAAAGGGCGATGATCTCCATGCTGCACTAAAAAATATCACCCCTAAATCTGAGACGTTCGGAATGAAATCCGGTGGTCTCTTTTTTTTGTCCATGTTTGTCCACTTTTATCCCTCTTTTATGTCCATATCTATCCTGTTTACAATAGGTTAGATCATGGAGTAAGCTTCGTCCTTAGGAAGTAAGATACACAAAACTAATAAAAGGAGAGCAAACATGAGGAATTTAGATTGATCAGGCAGGGATATAAATTACGGAAAGGCCCCTGCTGAAAAAAAAAGTCCGATCCGCGTCTGCAGTAAAGGCACGTCTGCAGATTTTTCTACAATTGATGCCACCAAAACTTATGGCGATGCGGAGCCTTAAAGCTCCGTCACACTGTCCGAGGGAGAATTTCTCGGACACAAAATGCTTAATATTTTGGAGGTTTCAATGTCTATATTTTCCACAACAGCGGCGAAGGCCGACTGGCTTTTCAAGTCGATAAAATATGCGATAAAACTTTCTGCAACCAGACGAGTGGTCATCCGAAATTCCACCATCGTCGGGGGTATTAAGAACGGGTGCGGTGATTTCCGCATATCTCTCGGCGAGGCAATCGGAAAAGGTTTGGATCTCGCGTTCATTTATGAAGCCGACAAGCTTCGGCAGCTGGATTCATTCCGGAACAGCAAAACAAATATTAATATTTTTGACCGTGAGGCCCACTTTGAAGTAACCGATAAGCAACGTAGCGTCATGTTATGGAAATGTTCCGCCACCAGCTCTGGCACACTCTTTCAAGACCCTTCAAAATTCAAGCCAATCGGGGTTCAGGTGACCGTCAAAGATCTCGAAACGGTCAAGAAGGAAAGCAGATCAACCCTTCCTTACGTCTACCTTAACGTGGTCGAGGATCAGCTGATATCCCTCAAAGTACCTGGAGCATCTCCCCATTATTTCGATCCTGATTCCTACGATGAAAAGGACGATGGTGATAATATGGCGCTTAAGTGCCTCTCTTTCCTTATGCTTCCAGGCAAGAAGGCAAATCTCAAAATTGCAGAGATGGGGGGAGGCTATTGGCTTTTGGCAGAAATTGAAATGGCTCTTGGGGCCTCACTGGAGATCCAGGAGCAGCTGATAAAGAAAAGGAGCAACTCATGAAAACAACACTTGGCACAATGTTAGAAAATCGCCTTCAGGAGGTGGTCGGTAACCTGAATCCGAAGCCGATTCTCATGGATGGAATCTGCACACTTCACCAGGGTGATGTTCAAATAATGGAGGGAAAAGGGGTAAACCCAACCCCGCTATCTCTTGGGTTAGCGGCAGCCCTTTCTGGAGAAGGGGATTTCCTCGGCATGAAAACAGCTGAAAAATCAAAAGTCCTCTATTTAAACGGGACGACAACCCTCTCTGATTTGAGAGTCCTATCACAAAAATTCTCAGAATCCCCACCGGAAATCAAATTCCTATGCGATGAGGATTTTTCCGGGGAAAATTGGGATGACGGCATGTTTAATGTCCTGAACCCGGTGTTCCAAACGCTTTTAACCGACTATTTGGCAGAGGAAAAGGACGTCAAGGCAGTATTTTTTGATCAGGTACCATCAACCCCCATGGAGCTAAAGGGAGAAAAAGCCATCCTTGGACTTCGGAGGCTGATCGTGGATATCAGGAAACTGGGTAAACTCCAGGCGTGGGTTTTTCCTGAAAGCAAGTCGATCCCACCCTTTCCTTCCGAATTGGCGACCGCGGCATGGACTGTCACTCCCAAAGGAAACCAGGAAGGTCAGGGGATGGAAATCAAAATGGCCGAAACGATGAACGCCTCTGCAAGAGGCAAAACCCATCACATAAGGATCATTGAGTCTGAAAACGGGCTGCTCAGGGTTGTCCTGAGAGACAGAGCTGATCTGATCACGGTTCTCAATCTGATAAGTAAGGGCATGAGCCAGACCCAGATTGGGGATTATCTAGGATACAACCAATCAACCGTAAGCCGCGAGTTCAAAGGACTCGGACTGGAGGATGATGGTTTGATTAGGAAAAATGGCACAGGGTATGTTGTGACCAATGCGGGCATGACCTACCTTGAAAACGCAACCAAATAGAACGGAAAGTTGCAATTCTCCCGGGGGTGATGTATGCCTCCGGGAGAATGCATAATGCGCGCATAATCGATTAAGCCATTGATATCATTGGAGATATTAGGCATTCATGCAAATATGCGCCCCAATTTTGGTGAGGAATAAATCATGGATTTCGTCAATGTAGTTAGTGCGATCCCCGACTTGGCAATATATAGGGATACAGCAATATTATCAAAAAGGCTCACGGAAAAGGTGCTCGTGTCACTCATCAAGGGGTATGCCCCTGAGTATTTTGGTTTTGATACCATGAAAAATATGGCTTTTGAGGTCAGGGCCATCAAGAAAGGGTACGCCAATGAATTATATTTAGATTCAGGTGGTTATAGCATCATAAATGGCAGTATCCACCCTAAAAACATCCCCATGGTTATTGAGTGCTACAATAAATTTCTTGAATTGGAGCATTCGCCTGTGGACCAATTCTTCAGCTTGGATATTCCATCAATAATAAAGGGGGAGTATGCCAGCTTTAACACCAAGAGCAACATCTTTGATTGCAACCGCATGTCTCTCATGGAATCCAGAGCATTGCTTGAAGATCCGGACATAAGGCGGAAATTTTGTTTTATTTGGCAATTTAAAACCCTTGAACATTACGAAATCTGGGCGAGGCTCTATGATGAGCTGGAGCTCGGAAAAACGATTATGAGGAGAGCCGTAGGGGGGCTGGTGGGGCTCAACGCTATGGCAAAAATAAGGTTTGCACCCTTCATTTGTATGGCATATCGCTGCCTCTGGGACCATCAGGAGGGAGATTTTCCGGAAGAGCCATTCTTCCTTCATTGCTTAGGTGTCAAATCCCCTGCGGACAGGCTCATTTTGACATTAATCGAGGAGCTTTTCAAAAGATATCTGGACGGAATTACTTATCCTGTAATCACTTATGACTCTGCCGCTCCAACCAGACAAATTGAATTCCAAACAAAAACCCACAAAACATATACCTTTGAGAATGGCTCCCTTACACACTATAAGAGCCTCTTTGATTTGCCCAAAGATCTTATCGAAAAGATATATCTCAAGGATTTTCTGGCGGAAACGATGTCCCAGGAAATCGAAAGTCTAAGAGCAGGAAAACGTATGGCTAATGTATGCATCTTACACCCCTTGGCAATTTATACGGAACTTTCGATCAACAACTACTTTGCCCATCTAATTCATTCACACGAAATGGTCGATATATTGATGCAAAGGACCTCGATCATCCAAGTCAAAAGCGATCTGAGACCGATCCTCAACGCCCTATCCCTTGAACAACCACAACTTTTCACAAAGAAATTCATCGAAGATTTCAATATGAATGTTGCAAAAGTGTTCAGATTTCACCAATGGTACAGAAACAAAAGGGATCGGGCCAGCCTGGAAGAACTGATGCGGGATTTCATTGGTGATATCAATTTCCCAGAAAAGCTGAAGTAATTACCCCCCCCTCCATCGTCTGTGAAAGAGAGTTCAGATGCCTCATATCCATAGGAAATCAGAACCCCCATTCATTTAACCAGATCAGCGGTGACCGTCCTCCTAAATATTATTAAGGTATAACTAAACGCGAACTTGAAGGGCTTTTCCAATTCTTCTTCATTGATAAAGAAATAATATATATAAAACAATTGGCCCTTCCGCACGTAGGGAGTTCTATCGTATTCCGCAGTTCTTGAATTGATACATCCTGCTCTTGAAAAACTCTTCAAGACAATTCTTCTATGTGGTAATGGTTTTGATTTGCTGATTGGTTTTGATTTGCTGATTGGGTTAGATTTCAAATGGTGTTGCAATGAAAGAAAAAGAAGCCAAATTGAAAGAATAGAAATGCTTTTGAATACCATTTTAAAGTATAAATTACATACAATCTTTTATGAACTGTTAATCGCAAACAAACATTAAAAAAAGATTATTAAAGACTACACATATAAATTTTGGCGCTTAATAATTTTTCAAGTATATGTTAGTTCTTACATGTCTTTTAACCATTAAATAAAGAGATGAATATAATTTTAGCGGCATGATCTCTTTGATGCGTAATTATTATAATCAGTTTATTGAATTACATTCCACGTTATTATTCACTTCGCCTTGAGCTATCAATATTTGGGTTTTTTTGAATAAAAATTCTACGTTGACATAGAAATAATAAGTATAAAAAGACACACTTAGTTCCATTCAAATCACGACTCACCACTGCGTTTGATTTTAATTGATATGTTGCAGTTCTTTAATTGATAGTTCCTGATTTTGAAAAAACTCTTCCAAGAGAAATTCCATATCGTGTAATGGTTATGCTTTACTGGGCGGATTAGATTTATAAGGGTGTTTACATGAAAGAAAAAGAAGACAATTTAAAAGAATTGAAATGATTTTTAATACTATTTTGATGTACTGCTTCTATCAAACATTCCGCGATATTCCAACCATCATTACTATCCAAAAAATGCATTATTAAAGACTACACGTATAGCTTTTGCCGCTTAAAGCAAATATCAATCTGTTTTATAAACGGTAAGAATATATGAAATATTAGGGATATTTTTGAATACGTTTTTAGCGGAAAGATCTGGTTAATTATCAATTGAGTTAGTCAATATATTTCGAAGTAATTTTCTTATAAAAGGAGGGGATTGATATGCACTGGTAGAATTACTGGAAGGATAATAGAACACTAAATATTAAAATAAATTCATAGGATATACAATTCCTACTGTACTAAAATCGATTAATGGTGGAGCATCATGCTTCGTTTTTTGAAACAAACAGAAGAGGATATTATAATGTTAAACAAAAAGTTTTTAATAAAAACTGTAACCCCTAATTTTGGGAATAACACCTTCATAAACAACGACATCATTTCATTTTTTGAAACAATATGGAAGAATAAAGGTGATCAAGAAGGTTATTTTGTATTATGGGAAAAAGAAACTAAAAACTCCTATTCTTTTCACATCAATGAGCTGCATTTGGCGGCACAAATGGCCGATAGTCTGAAGAGTCAGACGGACGTTTATTTTAGCGTCGGTCTACAAAAAAACAAACAGGATATGAAAGAGCGTGGAGTCGAAAAAAATGTGGTTTCTATCCCAGGGCTTTGGTTTGATTTCGACCTCTGGAACGAACAGCGCACGAATACGAGGACGAAAGAAGAATATCCGCCGGACATGGAAATGCTTCTCAGGGTTATTGATGACTATCTCCCAACTCCATCGGTCTTACTTGAGACCGGAGGAGGATTACACGCGTTTTGGCTCTTTGACACGCCGATTTTGATATCATCTGAAGCGGATCTGAAAGAGGCCAAAGCTCTGACGCAAAAATGGCATAACCGAATGGCTCACCTGGGAAATTCATTTGGTTGGCATTTTGATAATGTCAGTTCTATCGAACACTTGATGCGAATATCAGGAACTTTGAACCATAAATATGCGGTAACCGTAAGAACAATAGATCAGCCCGTCATATACTATTCGAAGAAAATAATGACCATGCATGCTGAAGGACTTTTGGAAACATATCCGCAGCAAGAGATTCAACCAGTTCGGGAGATCCAGGAAGAACCACTGAACCCTGAATTGACTAACCTTATCAACACATGCTCATTTTTGAAGCATTGTGAGCAAGACGCAGCAACTCTTCCTGAACCTGAGTGGCATATGATGACTTGCATTTTGGCCAATGAAAAAGATGGCGCAGAAGGTATTCATCATCTAAGTAAGGGATATCCCCAATATAGTTTTGTGGAAACAGAGAAAAAGATTCAGAATGCCAGGGATAAAAACCCCGGTCCGATCACCTGTGAACACCTAAAAACTTTATGGGATTGCGGCAAAGATTGCGAAGTAACCTCTCCTATTCATCTTCTGAAGCGGACAGACATCCATCAAGTTCCAATTATCAAAAACCCCTTTATGATCCAGAACAAGGATGATGAAGAGAATGAGCTTGATGCTGAAATGATTGAATCAACCATCGTTAAAGATAAGGTTCCGGATACCACCTTTCCTTGGACAGTGTTTCCTGAGACGGTAGCTGTATGCTTGAAAGACCTGGCGCAGGCGATCTCTGTGAATGAGGATATGACGGCGGTAATAGCCCTTGCGGTATTGTCAAGTGCAATAGGGAGTGCCGTACGATATATTGAAAGTAAGGAAGGCTACACAGTACCAATCAGCATTTGGCTTGGAATCATCGGAGAGACTGGGCATAAAAAAACCCCTGTGCTGGAAAAGATGCTTCGGCCAGTATATGAGTACCAGAAAAATCTTTTCACCCAGTTCAAGAGTCCAGCTAACTCGCCCCAGGCTACCCAGGGCCAAGTATCACAGAGTGGCAATTCACCCAGCAATCCGCTTAGAGCAGCAAGTATCTTTACGACGGACCCGACGTTGGAAGCACTGATGGTATTACTGTGCGAAAATGAGAAAGGGATACTGCTCTTCCAGGATGAGTTGACCGGGTTCCTTCAGGGCTTTAATAAATACCGAAGTGGAAAAGGTGGGGACAGAGAACAGTATCTCAGCTTATGGTCTTCCACCCCAATTAAGGTAGATAGAGTGAGCAAACAATTGTACTGCCATAGACCGTCGCTTTCACTTCTTGGAGGGCTTCAACCCCGTAAGGCTGCATCCGTATTTGGGGAGAAATCCTTCGATGACGGCTTTCTTCCGAGATTTCTATTTTACCAGATGCCAAATAAAAGATTTCCGCTTACGGATCATAAATGGGCACCTGTGAATGAAAAGTTGTGGAAAGATATGATATTGAAATTCTACACGTTGAAGCCGGAAAGTCTGATTCTCAAATTGGATCCTGAAGCGTGGAAGGAATTCATGGTGAAGGCAAACTCTTTGCAAAGA
>Ga0075112_1000605_pt1 | contig 14969 bp, 12 predicted proteins | sample AntAceMetag02UKF_FD_69783 | JGI IMG/M metagenome (GOLD analysis project Ga0075112, IMG submission 69783) | Saline lake microbial communities from Ace Lake, Antarctica - Antarctic Ace Lake Metagenome 02UKF | ecosystem: Environmental > Aquatic > Non-marine Saline and Alkaline > Saline | place... | reverse complement strand
AGAATATATACTTCACCTAAAAAACGGTGAGAAAGTTTACTATAAACCAAATTGGGAAAGAGCTACTATCATTCCTGAAGAAGATATAGCTTACAAAGAAAAAGTAGATATGTTGGATAGTGTAATTGTACTAAATAGAAAATGTCAGTTGGACTGTTTTTTCTGTAGAGATGGTAGAGGTACCGTAGAAGTAAAAGATGATATTACTACAGATGCAGAGATAGAAGCTATATTATCTAATCAGAAAGATACCGTATCTTTTGAATGAGGAGAACCCACTTTGAGTAGAGAGAAGCTACTAAAATGGGTGAAATTTGCAAAAAAGAATGGTATAAAGGATATCATATTGGTCACAAATGCAATAGTATTACACAATAAAGAATACTGTCAGGCACTTATAGATGCGGGGGTAGGGCTTTTCAATGTAAATGTACAAGCCTATACTGATGAACAATTCGTAGAAATATATCAATCAAATAGCCAATTATTGAAACTTAGAAATAAATGAATTCAGAATTTGATAGACTTATGATATGGAGAACATGTAAGATTTAATTTTGTAATAAATAAGAGAAATTACAATTATTTGCTGAATTATGCTCTATGGGTATACAAAACATTTCCACAAATATTCTATATAGAAATGAATTTCGTGAAAGTATTAGGGAAAGTAATAGATGCCAAAAATGAAACTATGCCATCCTACCCTGATATAGAAGAAAATCTAAAAAAGATGTTGAAATTCTGTGATAAAGTAGGTTTGAAAGTCATTGTAGAATGAGTTCCTTTATGTTATTTGAAATGATATGAACATTTGAACATAGATGTATTCAAGCATATCAAAAAAGATTCTACTTTCTTCGCTGAAAAGGAAAAAAGCGAAAAATGTAAGTGATGTAAGTTGAATAATTTATGCACAGGAGCTAGATTGAATTATTTTAGTTATTATGGTGAGGATGATTTGAAACCTGTGGATTATATAACTAAAGATGAAGTGATAGAAAATTATCATAAACATATAGATGAGGAGTTTTTGTTTGAGAGATATAGAAAATAATTAAGTTTTAAAATTTTTATTATATAATATTAAGATTATGGTAGCTAGAAAAAAAGAAAAAACAGCATTGGAGTTATATTGACCTGCTAAATTAGCAGCTCCAAGAGAAGATTTTAAAAAAATAATTAAAGAAAGAATTAAAATATGAACTGAATTATATAATATACAAATTAATACACATAAAGAATTTGAGGATTTAGAACAAGAATATTTAAAATGGAATGACTGGAATGAAGAATATTTAAAGACAAATTTTAATTATCAAGACAATAAGTATTTAGATGAATATGCTTATTGATGAGGTTCTTTTATAATAAGTGAAAAGAGTTTTTCTCAAGAAGTGCAAGATAAAAAGGATGATATAAAAGAAAAAGTCAATAAATTAGATAGCCTTTTAAATAAAGCAGATTTAATTCCTATTGATGAAGATATAAGTTTAGGAACTGAAGAAATTGATCCAATAAAAAATATTCTTACTATAATGAATTGATTTCATAAATGTGCTCAAGAATTAAGACATAGATATAATGATAGAGAAACTATTATTATGAATAATGAATATGATGTTCAAGATTTATTAAAATCTTTATTAAAGATTTTTTATGATGATGTAAGATCAGAAGAATACTCTCCAAGTAATGGTTGATGAAATTCACGTATAGATTTAACACTTCCAAATGAGGAAATAATTATAGAAGTTAAATTTGCTTCAGAAAAATTAAAAGAGAAAAAGATTGGAGAACAAATAGCAATTGATATCGTTAGGTATGATAAACATCCTGATTATAAAACTATGATTGTTTTTATATATGATAAATTAGATTTTATAAGAAATAAAAGAGGATTAATTCAAGACTTAGAAAAACAATCTAAAAATTGAAAAAAGATTATAGTAATAATTAATCCAAACTAATTTTACTTATTATAATTTCCAAAACATTAAATAATCTTAAAATCTATTTTTATTGTTTAAATAATAAAAGAATATGGAACTACATAAAATAATGCTATACAAAAATGAAAACTGACTTATAAAAGTTATGGTAAAATGAGATAATATATGGATGACACAAGCTCAAATTTGAGAATTATTTTGAAAATCAAGAAGTACAATAACTGAACATATAAATAATATATATAAAGATTGAGAAATTGGAGAAGAGGTAACTATGCAAAAAATAGCTAATGTCGGAAAAACCGACAATAGCTTTATCAAGCCGACTAATTACTATAATCTTGATATGATATTTGCAGTTGGTTATAGAGTAAGAGGTAGTGAAAAAGCTATAACTTTCAGAAATTGGGCAACAGGTATTTTGAAAGAGTTTTCACTAAGATGATTTGTTATGGATGATGATAGATTAGAAAATTGAAATACAATAAACTGAAAAATTGATTTTGATAATCTTTTACAAAGAGTAAGAGAAATTAGATTTAGTGAGAAACAAATTTATGAAAAAATTAAGGATCTTTTTACTACTTCTGTTGATTATAACTCTAAAAGCGAAATAACAAGAAAGTTCTTTGCTAAAATTCAAAATAAATTTGTATATGCTATTACAGGACATACAACAGCTGAACTAATAGTCAAAAGAGTGAGTTCTAATAAACAAGCATTGGGAATGCAAGTAAGTAAAAAAGATATAATCACAAAAAAAGAAGCCACTACTTGAAAAAATTATTTATTAGAAAAAGAATTAAAACAATTGTATTTACTTTGTGAACAATTCTTTTCTTTTGCTGAATTGCAAGTTTCTTTAGAAAGAAAAATAAAAATGAAAGATTGGAGTGATTATTTAAATGATATTCTGAAAATGAATAAGTTAGAAGTTCTTGAAAATGCTTGAAGAATAAGTAAAAATAAGATGAAAGAAACTGTTGAAAAAGAGATTATAAAATATCAAAAAAAATGGTGAAGTCTTGATATTTATATAGAAACCATTGAAGAAGTTAAAAAAATAGAATCTTAAAGTTTGAATTCTTTTTTCTTCCTTGAAAAAATTTCTTTTAATCTTTTGAACATTGAAATGAAACAAGAAGACCACCTAGTTCCTATACAAGATACATGTAACCAAAAATGTATTTTTTGTAGTTCTTGGGGGAATCAAAATACTACAGAATTTCCAGATATCATCAGAATGATAATAAAAAAAGATAATTATATCCAAATTTCTGGTGGTGAACCATTACTGAACAAGGATGTTTTCAAAGTCATCAAATTTATAAGAAAGTATAAACCCTGAACCTATATAGAATTTCAAACTAATGGAGTTTTGTTGCTAAAGAACAATAATTTAGATAAATTGATAGAGCAAAAAGTAGATTTGTATAATATAAACTGGCCCTGTCATATAGATACAGTGACAGATGCTATAGTCTGAGTTCCCAATACTTCTCTACCTAGGGAACTGGCTATGAAAGAGGTGATAGCAAAGTGAGAAAAGCTAAGGATCAATATTATTATAAATAAACTGAACTATCCTTATTTGGAGGCTATGATAGATTATATTCAGGATAATTTTTCAGGATTAGATAGGATACAGCTAAGTTTCGTAAAGGCTATGTGAGCTGCACAATGAGCGAAAGATGTGATTCCTACTTATGAGGAAGCCTCCCCTTTTATAATAAAGTTTCTAGAAAAGGCAAAGAAATACAATATTAGAGCTGATATAGACCACATTCCATTATGTTTCTTGTGAGATTTCTACCAAAATCATGTAGATTATATGAAGATCAAAGATCATTTACCATGAGTGCATTTGACTGAAAAATGATATATAGATAAATGTAAGGACTGTAAATTGAAAAAATACTGTTCTGGATATAGAAAGGATTATTTAGACTTATATAAAGAAGGAAATGATGCAAAAGTATATGGAAAATGAGTAGATTATAATATATGACATATAATCAACATATTTCCAAAAAATGAATTTTATGGAGTTTTATATGGACTAAAAACCGTATCTTATAGATGAATCTCAGAAAGAGAAATTAAAAAAAATAAAGAGAAAATAGATGAATTATTTAATCAACATAATCTAATATATGATATACTAAAAGACAAAGATTGAAATCATATAATAATCTATAGTAAAGAAAGAAAATATATAGACGACTTCTTAGAATCTTATGAGAAAAAAGACAATTTCTCTATACAATGTGGATATCTACTAGGCTATCCTAATTGCTGCATATGAACTGAAGATGGGAAATGAGTATGGGATAGTGTTTCTATAGCTTTCAATAACTCTCAAAAACTTAACTATAAATTAAATTCTATTTTTCATTATGGAGGAAGATGATTTGTAGAGAAATTACAATGAATATCAAGTAAAGAAGTTATTACGGAAGGATTTAGTTTATTGAATTATCAACCTTGCAGCTATGACTGCGAGAAATCTATAGAATATGCAGAAAAAATGGAGAAAATACTAGAAAAAGAAGATCCTAAATATTTAGATCTAATATATCAAAAAACCAAAAAAAACTATCTATATTTCAACCCAGAAAATCGGATTTCTTTGGAAAATATAAATATAGAAACTAAACAGGAAATTAGAATTTTTGAATGAATTCTTACAAAGAAAAATCTAATAGACATCATGGATCAATCTTATTTTATAGAGAAAAAAGGAGAAATCATAAAGCTTTATGACAAAAATGATAAAAATATAAAAGAATTTACTATAGGAAAATGAGGAGGTGAATTGCGTAGCAAGAGAGTGTGTCCTGGGGTACAAGGTGAATCACCCTCAGGTGAGAGAAGGTGCCCTGAAGTAAAAGAAATATTATATATAGAGTTTAATAAATAAACTCACCTCATTTATAGTAAAATAATTTTTCTATCAATAATTTTATCAAGTTCTTGTGTTGTATAATATGAATTTATTAGAAATAATTGTTGATTTTAGCAGTATTAGAAAAATTATTGATTTTAGCAGTATAATAAATATACTAAATTAGAGTGTTTTTAATAAAAAAATCATAATCAATGTCTGGATTCAAAAAAAAAGTAACAGTAAATGGAAAAGAGAAAAAAGATGCTTGTTATGAAATAATGTTAGGTTACGGTTGTAATGCAAAATGTAAATTTTGTTCTCAAGATTTTGATGACAGAAAAAAAATATACCTAAAAGAAGATAGTCCTATAGCTCATGATATCATAACGGGAACCAAAAAAGAGTTTGACAAAATATGACTTACTGGATGAGAACCATTGATACATCCCAATATAATAAAATTTATCAAATTATCAAAAAAAGTTGGCTACCCTTTTATTCGTGTGCAAACTAATGGTATCAAACTATGAGATATAGAGTTTGTAGATAAATTATTAGATGCAGGAGTTGATTATTTCAAAATATCTGCACATCATATAGATGCTAAAATTCATGATGAATTAGTATGAGTAAAATGAGCTTTTGATAATATCATCAAATGAATTAAACATATTGCAAGTAATAATAAAGTTATCTGAATAAATATTGTTTTGAATAAATATAATTATAAAATATTGGAAGATTTTATTGAATATTTTGCAGAACTGTGAGTTAGTAATTTTGTAGTAATTTTTCCACTATTAGAAGGAGAATGTAAAAAAAATCGGGAAGATATTAGTGTGACTTATAGTCAGGTACAACCATATCTACAAGCTACACTAAAAAAACATTGGCATGAAAATATACTTGTACTCAACTACCCTGCATGTTTTATCAAAGAGTTCAAAAAGAATATAATATCTGATTTTGGAGGGACCAATGTAGTAGATGTAGGTGGAGAAATTTTCAATATAGATGAAAACAAATGAGATTTGAATGTATATTTAGAAGAAACTTGTATTAACTGCCCCCTAAAGAAAGATTGTATGGGAATACAGAGAAAATACATTGATTTCTTCTGAAAAGAAAATATAATCAAGGAGATTCAAAAAATATAAAATTTATTATTAAATAATAATAAAATGATTAAAAATATTCTTATATTAGGGTTAATTTTTCTAACATCCATAAGTCTAAGTGGATGTATTTTTGATGTAAAAGATGACTATGGGCCTCCTGTCGTGAAAGAAAAAGGAGATATAAAGGAACAAGAAAACTCTCAAATTGATACTCCTGAAATAAAAGTAGATATAGATCCTGAAGAAGTTATATGAAGAGCTATAGACTCTAAAGACATTTCAATATGTGAGGAAATTAGTGATGAAGACTGGAAGAAAAATTGTATAGATAGTATAGGAACTACTGATTCTCTGTTAGAGATTATAATTTCAGGAGATATAAAGGCTTGTGAAACTATAGAAAAAGAAGAATGAAAAAAGATTTGTATCACAAAAATTACTGAAAACTTTGCAAAAATTGATAGTTCTACAGACAATCAAGATTATCAAAAAATAATTGACTTGGCGATAGAAGAAATAGATATAAACTTATGTAAACAAATAAAAAATGATAATAAAAAAAATATTTGTATAACAAATGTAGAAGACTCTATAATTTTCTTGAATGCAAGTGAGAAATGAGATATATGAATTTGTAATAAATTAGAAGAAAAAGAAAGTATATCAGAATGTGTAAATAATCTACAAACAAACAAAATTATTACAAAAGCAGTTGAAGAAAATAATTCTGAAATATGTAATCAATTAGAAGATACAGAATCTAAAAATCAATGCTCATTTAATGTGCAATATAAAACTTCAATACAAACAGCTATTGATAGCGAAGATAGTTCTATTTGTGAACAAATTACCAATAAAGATTGGAAAAAAGACTGTATAGATAGTGTAGATGATACTATTTCTATAGATAAATTTGTAAAGAATAAAGATTTAGAATGATGTCAAAGATTAGAAAATGAGGAAATTAGAGAGTGTCAAGAAATAATTGAATATCAATTAATAATTAAAAAATGAGGTGATAATATGGATATTAATATATGTAATAGTCTTGATATTGAAGAAAATATACAAAATTGTAAGATAAATGTACAAAACGATATAAATGAAAGTATTTTAAAACTACAATGATATATGCCAGTAGCCAATACAAACAATTTTATTGTATGTAAAGAATGAGATGAGATTATACAAGATTGTATAGAATATATAAATGAATGTATAAAAATTTATAATAAATATCCAAATTTATGGAAAGATATAATGAATATATGAAATACTTTATATTATAATGATATAAAAACATATAAAGATATTATTGACAATGAAAAACTATTATATAACTTTAAGCAATTACAGGAAATAGTTATAAAAAACAAAGAAAATAATGAAATTTATATGTTTTTGACGACAAAGACCATTCCTTCTATGATAAGAATTCGTGTTCCTAATTTAAATGACACTGATAAGAAAGTATTATTAAATAATGTTATCAATAATATTCCTCTAATATATGATAATTAGAAAAAAATTATACTATCTTATAATTAAATATTATTATTAATTCCTTGAAAATCACTTAAGTATTAGTATAATAAAATCTCCCTTATCTTTAGATAATATATTATATCAGATATAAAACATACTTATTATCTAGATATATATCGTAGAAATTTACTTTATAAAAAATTATTGATTATAATGAAATACTCATTAGATAAATCTATATATAAAGAAAGTATAATAAAAAAAATCTTAGAAAATAAGTGAGCAAAAATGGTAAAAAAAGATTGAAATATTATATTGGAAGATAAAAAAATATTCTTAGATATTATAGACACATACATATATGAATATAATGAAACATTTTAAAAATTAACTATAGTTACTTAATAATGGCAACAAAATTTATTACAAATATAGAAAAGGGAGATTTCCAAGTTGAAATGTTAGTAGATGGAGAAATTTTCAACAAAGAAATAATACTAAAAGCCGCTTATGAACTTGTAGACAAAGTATATATGTTTTTCCAAAAAAAAGGAAAAAATTATATAGTTCAATTTAAACTTAAAGATAAAAAGGATGATTTAGATACTATAGTAAAAAGTTTTTGAGAAGAACTTGTTTTTCATGATTTAAGAAAACAATTAGAAGAACAAACTTGAGCAAGAAGAGAAAAAATCATAGAAACTGCACTATGATTTAGTATATGAAATGAAGAAATTCAAAATAGTATCCAAGAAATCACAAAAAAACTAGACACCTATTATAGTGCATCAGATATACATATTACTATAGAAAATTTAGAAGAAATAGAGAAGGAAATCAAAGAAACTATGGAAATAATGAAAAAGTGAGATACTAAGAAAAATGTAAAGATTAAATCCCAAAATATACCTGCAGAACTGGGGGAAATTATAGAAAATCTAAATCTAATTAAAATAGATGAAATAGATATTAAAAAATATATAAAGGATATTACTTCTATAAAAAAAACTTTTGAAATTATTATAAAAGATTATAATAAAACTAACTCTAAAAAATCTTTTACAGACTTAGAATGAGTATATAATCATTTATGGAAAATGGTCGAAGAACTTATAAAAGAACAAAATAGAATAGAATGAAAAGAAGTAGAACAAAAGAAAAGTATAGATGAAATAATATGAGAAATAAAAGATGATGAAGATTTTACAGATGAAGATAAAGATGAAATCATAGCTATTTTGAAAGATATAGAAGACTAAAATAATTGATAATTTAGAACCACGGAGTCCTCCGTGGGAAGTAGAGAAATCTCTTCTCCAAACAATAACGAACTATCAAAAATAACCTAAATTGAAATATCCTATTCCCCAATCACTATTCACCATTCCCTATTAACTATTAACTATTAACTATATATGAAACCAATTAAACTAAATAATGATAATATACTACCATTTAGATTCAAAAAAATGAAAAATGGGCAATTTTTTATATCCAATGATTGAGGGGATTGGTTATTGTTAGAGAAAAAAGAGTTTTTAGATTTTGTACAATGAAATAAAGTAGATAAAAAATTGGAGCAAGAACTTATAAAAAAAGGTTTTTTACAAGAAAATTTTTTGTCTGATGATCAAATAAATTTACTACTAGCAGGAAAATGGGCAAATAGATATAATTACATGTTCCAATGACCAGCTTTACATATTATAGTAGTTACTCTAGCTTGTAATCAAACTTGTAAATATTGTCATGCTTCTGCGAAGATGGAATGATCTAACAAATTTAATCTAACAAAAGAAAAAGCTAAGAAAATTGTAGATGTAATATTTGAAACTACTGCTGGAAATATAACTATTGAATTTCAATGAGGAGAACCATTATTAAACTGGGATACTATAAAAGACATAATAGAATATTCTCAAGAAAAAAATAAAGAATATAATCTAAATATAGAATATACTATTACTACAAATCTAACTCTTATGGATGATGAAAAAATAAGCTACCTTATGGAAAATAAGGTTATAATAAGTACTTCATTGGATGGTCCTGCAGAGATACATGATTGGAATAGACCTTATCTTGGATGAAGTAGCTTTGAAAAGGTATCTTATTGGATTAAAAAAGGAAATAATCTATTAAAAAAGTACTGACTTATCAAAAAAGTCTGAGCAATTACCACAGTTACTAGAAAAACTCTAAAACATCCCAAAAAATTAGTAGATACTTATATAGAGTTATGATTAGATAGTTTATTTGTAAGACCATTAAATCCATATGGATTTGCTGCACAAGTTTGGGATAAAATATGATATTCTCAAGATGAATATAATGAATTTTACAGAAAACTTATAAAGTATATAGAAGAAAAAAGAAAAGAATGAGTTTTTATAAAAGAAACTTATATAGATTTGATTTGTTCTACCAATCTAAACTCCATACATAGATTAAATTATATGGAAGAAAGGGGACCAATGTGTGGGGCTACTCTTTGAGAAGTAGCATATAATTGGGATGGTAAAATATATACTTGTGATGAAGGAAGAATGTTGGCCGCAACTTGAGATTACTCTTTTCAGACATGAGAGATAGATATAAATAAAAGTTCAAAAGAAATTTATAATAATATGATTCTTAGTAATACAACCAAAGCTATGACTTATGCTTCTTCTATAGATTCTATACCTGGATATAATACACACCCTTATAGTAATTATATTTGACTTTGTCCTATCTATAGTTATACTGTGAGTGGTAATATTTTTGGTAAATACAAAAAAGAAAATAGATTTAAACTACAAGAATTCGTATATGATAAACTAATAAATAGGCCTGAGATTTATAATCCTAATAGCCCTCAACATGAGAAATAAAAAAAACCTTAATGGTATGTTAAGTGATTCTGAAAAGAAGGAAAGAAAAATAGGTAGTATAAAAGGATCTGCGATGTATCTTAGTACATTATCCTTATGACTAATATTTTTTGGTATGCCTTCAGAGGTAGAAGCAGCAACTTGTACTGGAACTAATACTGCTCTTTTGAGTGAGACGAGAACTTGTACACTACCTATTAGTAAAAATATGAATGGACATTATTCACAAGCTCTTACTTGTAGTGGAGATTGTTCTAAAAGCTGTACTGTAAATGTTTCAGCTCTTATAAATGGAAGTTTTAGTAAAAATTATAGTTGTAGTTATCATGTATCTCATGGTTCTCATGGGTCTCACGGTTCTCACGGGTCTCATGGTTCTCATGGTTCTCACGGGTCTCACGGGTCTCATACATCCCATGCATCTCATGGGTCTCACGGGTCTCATGGTTCTCATGGTTCTCATGGGTCTCACGGTTCTCACGGTTCTCACGGTTCTCATAGCTCCCATAGTAGTCATTCTAATGTAACTCGAACTGGTTATGGTAATGGTAGCTGATGTTGCTAAATTTTTATACTAAAGTATTAAAACTATGTATACAAAAGATGCTATAAAAGAAATTAATCCTAAATATACTTACAACAATTGTTTAGCAATATTAAATAAATATGACTTATTTAACAAATGATTAATAAAGAATATAAATATTAATTATAAAGTTAAAAAAAACTTAAATTGTTATGTATCTAGTTGTAGTATAGATTTTTCATACATATTCAATATGAAAGATTTAATTATAAAACAAAATGGAAAATGACTTACATATGAGCAATGTATGGCCTCCATGTATATGGAGGTTTTTGAAAGATTAAGCGCTATAGTAAGTGTAGATACTAAAGTATTATATTCTAATAAACCCATTGATAATCAAAAAAATCCTATTATCCAAAAAATGATAGATGATTGAACTCCTATAAAGAAATTTTATGTCAAATTATATGGTATAGAATTAAATCTAAGTGAGGAATACCATAAATATGTTAGATTTAGAAACTTAATAAATAATAAATATTTAAACATTCAATATATAGCTTCAAACTACAACTGAAGTGACTGACTAAATTCCTGAAATACAAGGAATGAAGCTATACTATGATGAATTTATGAAGTAATAGAAAGATATTGTATAAAAGCTTTTTTTGAAGGAAAAAAAGATGTTATAGTTAACAAAATTAATATAAATTCTATATGAGAGAAAATACCAGAATTGAAAGAAACAATTGAAAATATATGTAAACATGAAAAAATCTGATATTATTCATTGATAGAAATTAAATTAAAATGAACTAAAATATATACTTATATATTTTTCTGTAAAACAACATGAAAGTATGCTAATTTCTGAGCTTGAACACATATTATCAAAAGAATTGCAGTTATAAGAGCTGTATCTGAATTAGTTCAAGTATTCTTCTGATGAGATTTTGATTATATATGCAAATTAGGTGTAAATCATAATCGGTGAATGAATTGAGGACTATATATTTCTGATTTTATTTCATTAAATATTATAGAGAAACAAATTTTTGAACTTAAAAAAGAAAAAGAATATAATGAAAAGAATATAGATCTAATTAGTATAGACAACTTATTAAAAAAAACTATTCAAGACCTCAAGAAAATAAACATAAAATATATTTTAGCTTGTAATATAACTCACAAAAAAATTGGAATACATTCATATATAGTCAAAATTCCAGATTTTTGATTATTATGGGGACTAAAATATAATAGTTTTTTCTATGAAATAAAAGATGACAATGAAAATACTATTGCTATTCCTTATAACATTAACTGAATCAATAAAATGTTTTTTTTAATGTGAAAGGAAAAAATTAGGACTCTTGATTTTACAAATAATTACTACTTATTATTATCGTTTCTATATGATTATAAATTACAAGAATATATAACGAAAAACCATAATATCACATTTAATAAAGAAAACATTAAAAAGAATGATACCCTTTATAGTTCGTATAATTATTATAATGATAATAATAGAAAAAAGATAGAAATAAAAGACCCGGAATCTTTTATTTATTTTAGAAAAATTCTAAAAATAAAAAACAAATCAATGAAAGATTTTTTATATTTATTTGAAGTATATTGTAAAATAGGATGGATAGATTACGGTGTATATTATATTGATGAAAACTATAAAAATTATAAAGATTATAATCAATTCAAAGAAATCTATGACAAATATGTTGAACAAATACACATCATTGCAAAAAATAATTGAGAAAATTCTAATTTTCATGAAGCAAATTTTTTATTTAAAAGACTTAGCTTAGCAAATCAGAATGTATGTAAAAAATGGTTAGACTAAAAACAACATATCAGATAGATAATAATTAGAAAAAAAGTTTATACTATCTTATAATTATATTTTATTATTTATATTAAATATGAAAAAAGAAACTCTCAATAACCATCTTGAATATTATACAAATAATATTGACTATATAGAAGGTATATGATATTGGGACTTATCTGATCTAATCATAGAAACTATAATACAAAAACATATAGATAAATTATATAAGTGAAATATCTTTACAATATTAGATGCTTGATGTGGGAATGGTAGACGGATAGAAAAAATTATTCTGAAAAATCCTGAAAAAAAGTTAGAATTTATAGCTTATGATTTATATAAAAAATTATTAAATAAAGCAGAGAAAAAATTAAAATGATATAAAAATATCTCTTTTATTCATTGAGATTTAGAAAATATAAAAGATATAGAGCCTAATACTATAGATTTATGTATAAGTATATATGGTCCTATAAGTTATGTTGAAAATTCTAATAAAGTAATTGACGAGATAAAAAAAGTACTTAAAAATAATTGAGAAGCTCTTATTATGTGAATATCTATTTATAATACCATAAATTCAGAAAGATATATTGAGAATATGAGTATTGATGAATTACAATCCATCGTGGAAAATGAAAAACTAGTATGAAATAATAATAATAATTCTTTAAATTCTTTTTCAATAGAAGATTTTGTACAATTATGAAATAATAATTGCATTGAATGTATATGATGATATGGAATAACAATATATATAAAACCTCTAAAAGAAGATTGGGAGCCCCAAAGCGGACAAAAAAGTATAGTTTCTAAAAAACTTGAAAATGATAAAGTTTTTTTTAGAAAAATATATGAATTAGAAATGAAAAATAATAATAAAATAGAGTTAGTTAATAAAGGAAATAATATTCTTGCTTTATTCAAAAAATAATATTATCAATACAATATGTCATATATTACAAACAAATTAGACAAAATATTTCTTCTAATAGAAAAAATATTTGATAATACATTTACTAAATTTATAAAAACAAATAATTATTATAAATTATATAATAAAGAAATTGATATATTATATAATAAGTTATTTATAGATAATATTCCTAATTTGATAAATACTTATTATATAAAAAAGCAACAGCCAAATTTTGGAGAACTTGATTTATTGTTTTTATGAAATTATTCATATTCTAGAAACAATGAATGAAAGGAAAGTTTTAGAATGATGTTTCCTTTTTTACCTAACCAAACTTTTGATAAAAATATCGATTTGGTAAATAAATTATGATTCAATATAAACAAAAAAGATAAGCAATTACTATCTAATTATATCGATAAAAAACCTAATAATTACTACAATCTATGATTCTCTTTCTGAGAAGAAATAAAGCTATGATTAAAAGTTTTTCTAAATTGTTCTTTGGAAGAAATAAAACAAAACTTTCCTGACATATATAATAGTTTATTTAAACAATTCCCTAAATTAAATCCTAAAGATTATCCAAATAAAACCCTCTTTGGTATTGATTTTAACAAAGATGGAAGATTAAATAATTTTAAATTATATTCCAATTATGAATTTATAGAAAAAACCCTTTTGGAAAAATTACCATCAGAATATAAAAATATTATTGAAAATCAAGATAATGATTATATGCTCAAATATGTTGTAAGATGAAATAAATTATGAAATATCTCTTATAAAATAAATATTATAAACATAGAAAACAAAATAAATCAAAAATATTTCCAAAAATATTTTCCTGATATAAATGATGAGCTACCAATAGAAATAATTTGATTTTCATTTGATAGAAAAAACAATCATAACATCAATAAAGTTGATTGTTATCTTACTTTTTAAATATATCTATTCTAGAAAATTCTTATTTCACGAAATCTAAAATTTATATTTTTAGTAAAATCTTTACCTTCAATAAGGCAATTAACAAACTGCTCTACTGTAGAGCTAGAAACAATACCTATTTTTTTCAGATTATCTATTTTTTGACCAAATATCTGGTGTATATTTTGAAATAATAACAAATTTCTTCTTAAGATTACTAATATTAGATCAGTTTTTATAAAGTTCATAAAGATTATTCAAATATTTATCATATATTTCTTTAAACTTAGTGTTTTTTTCTATAGATATATTTTCATTATTCAAATACACTAATCAATAATCTAAAAATCATATTCTAGAATAAACTTCAAATATATATAAATAATCTTTTTCTTCTTTTTCTTTTTTAGAAAGTATATCATGAAAA
>Ga0075112_1000604_pt1 | contig 14975 bp, 12 predicted proteins | sample AntAceMetag02UKF_FD_69783 | JGI IMG/M metagenome (GOLD analysis project Ga0075112, IMG submission 69783) | Saline lake microbial communities from Ace Lake, Antarctica - Antarctic Ace Lake Metagenome 02UKF | ecosystem: Environmental > Aquatic > Non-marine Saline and Alkaline > Saline | place... | reverse complement strand
TGACTACGAATCAGGGGGTCGCAGGTTCGAATCCTGCCTAGTGTACCAGTAATTTAAGGCACTTATCGTTAATTCGGTGAGTGCCTTTTTTGTTGAAAATGGGTTTAGGGGCACTTTAGGTGCAGTCTTGAAGTTTAGGTGAAAATGGCGAGATAAACTATGGGATATTTGACTGGCATACTTGAATTAATACAATACCAATTTTTTGCGTTCTTCATGGGAGCTGCCACCCTAGCGGTATCTTTGATAGTAATAGGGATAGCGGATGACATCAAAAGTAGGTCGGCAAAACGACGGTTCGTTATAGCCGCATTACTCTTAGGTAATTTCATCCTATGGTTTGGCGGATTTTTTAGAGCATTGCGGTAAAACAGTATGTTTTTATCCGCGCCCTATTATATCCTAGTGCAACTTCTTGTCAGACCTCTTGCTCCACCGAATTAATTCTCTTGCGAGTTCAAGCATATTCACAGGAGAGGCAGCGAGGTATCGTTTCTTACGGACCAGTGTTAGCAACGGGTGTCCTTCCTTTCTAACTTCGATTTCTTGACGGACCGCGTCTTCAATGAGTTCCCTTGCTAGTTCATTGGCCAGAGAGGGGAGGTCGTCGTAGATCGTCCATATGCCGTCACCCACCTTCAGTAGCCAGTCCTTTATGCCTGTTGGTGACTGACACATAACACGGTGCCAGGGGACCCCGTCTGGGGAATCCTTTATCAGTTCTTGAAACAGCTCTTCAGCGTCGAATACCTTCTTTAGCATGTGAGTTCCTCCAGACGAGTATTTTTAATTTTGAACCAGAAGGATACTGCACCTGAATCCCTGATAAAAGTCATAGCCTGAGCATGTAGGCCTTCATCTAGGTCTTGCTTGGTGGGTCGAGACACAAGCTCAGCGGCTGAATGCAGTACCGCGGCGGCCAATTTCTGATACGGGGTGCGACTCCTGCGGTTGGCAGCACCAGGAGATTCGCCTCGATCAGGAGCACTCACAGTAAAATCGAAATTATCTAAGCTGATTACTTCCATATCGTCCATTGTAGCTCCGTTTTAAGAGAAGAGTACTAATTGCTCGCGAAATATTGAAAAGGTCTTACGGGTCCATTTACGGCCTCCTGTAACCTAGGCCGGCGTGCAAAATCAGAGTTTATTCGGTTGCCATCGAGCTCCAGTTCTTGTTATACGTGTGGCCGAACTTGGCCCTGCGTCGTTGAACCTGTTCCTTGATACGAGCCCTGGTTTTAACGCTGCGTTTATGCTTAGCCAGACTTTCAGCGGTCAGTAAATCCCGCTTAGTGGCCAGTCCACAGTTAACTAAAGTGTTTCATGTCTGCCATATTAATTCTCCTTGACCGACTTATCTCACCTGGCCAGCACGTAGTTCTCACAGGAATGACCAGGGGAGAGCGGCTGTTTATTGTTGTTGAAATCGCCTCATCAAAATCTGTACAACCACGGCAAAATCCTTGAAGGACGAGTTCTGAATCGCGAGTAGTTCTCTTCGATCTGTAGGGGGTAACGGTCGACTGTTGAGACTGTTCACGAGTTTGGTGAGTTGCGATAAACCCACACGTATTTCCGAAAGTGCTATTGCGTTGCTCATGGTTTCACCTTATTTTGCCGGGATTTGAAGTTTTGGGTTTTCCGTCATTGTCTGGTTCCTTGCTGCCACGTTATAAAAGTTGGCTACGTTCCGCAGTAGCTCGATTTTTGTCGCATTATCAGCCATGTAATAATGGCTGGTCATTGCCGTTTCATACGCGTCAGCAAGGCTTGCCATCCCTGGAGGATTCGCTCGGTAGTACCTAAACATGGTCCGATCGAACATGGTGAGTTCGTGACCGTTTACCAGCTTGGGAATATTCGGAATATCCTGGCCGAGTCGTCGTAGCTCAGGATATATAGGATGGTCTGACGACACAGAACTGAGTGCTGCTGCAGTCCCGTAATATTGCTTTTCACCTAAGAGGCCGTACTTCGGAGGTAGACTTTGAGATAAACCAGGAACACGATTCTTAACCTTCGACATGAAGTTATCAAACTCATGCACTCCCTTGTCTAGGAGGGTGCGGTTAACCTGAGTCATTAAGTTTGGTATCATACCTAAGGCGTAGGCATCACCCGGATGGGGTGCCTCGTATTGCGGATTTTACAGCAGTTGGGTTTGACCCTCTATCAGAATACGTAACATCTGCATTCGTATCGCAGATGGTCAAGTCGCAAAGCCTCCTGAGTACGGCTACCGCATGGCTAACGGTTGAGGATAATGGATACACACAGGAGAGCAGGGTTTCAACTTGGAGGAGAATATCTTTAACATTATATGATTTCACTTCGATAGACTTCGACGGTACTATTGACTACAAGGTTTCGAGTCCAACTGGGAGCATATATACAGGAGGTGGAGGATTCTCCATAGAGACGGAGATCGCTCCAGTCCCCGAACCAGCAACCATGCTCTTGTTCGGAACAGGTTTAGTTGGTCTTCTAGGTTTCAGGCTTCGTAAAAAGAAAGAGTAATTCACTCCTAAAAAAGCTTCTTCTCTTAAAGGCAGTTTCGCTCTGGAGATTCTGCCTTTTCTGTTTCTACTCTTCACAGTTAATAGCCAGTTATAAGGTTTAAAGTTTCATGAAAGCCTTCATAATTACATCTCTATTGTGAGTAGCAAGATCGGTAAAGAATAGTCTGTTGTTTTATTTAATTATCAAGCAATACTAGCATTAGAATACAAATGGTCATTACGCAGAGGGGGAGTGGCCAGAGGAGAAAATAACTTCCAATACCAAATGCTATTGCTGTTAATCTGCGCTTGGTGGTTTCGTTCATACAATCCTTTAGATAATGCCACGACTAACATTGTACTCTTTGGCCCGCTGATAATCCTTGGGAGCTGCAACTTTTGATATTTGTTGTCTTGGCCAGTGAAGATTAGGTTCTCTTTGTGGACGTGAACGGTCCTCCCTGTACCATTGAGCAGGTTAGGAAGCTGCAGGTCCTTAGATATCACTAAGACTTTTTTAACGTAAGATGCGCCTCCATTAATTCGGAGTCAGTTTCTATTTTGTTTGTGAGTTTTGCTCTTGGTTTCAAAGACTGTGGTACCATTTTCAAAGAACATTTTTTGACCACGGTAAAATACCGTTGGCAAAAGAGTATGCGTAATGTTTTTTTGCTGGTGTGAAAAAGTTCACACACTATCATTTAGCAATTTTAATTATTTAATACTCTGTAGCCGTTTTATGACTTTTTTATTCCCCGGTTCAAGCATTAAGGCCTGTTCATATTCCTCTTTTGCACGGTAGGGTATTTTCTGTTTTTTGTAGTAGTCTCCAAGATGGATATGAAACGGGGCATAATCAGGCAACCACTGTACTCCTTGCTGGATGGTATTGATGGCCTCGTCTATCCGTTTTTGTTTTTTATAAAAATAATAGAGCTGCATAATATACCATGGTTTGATAGTCTCTTCCTGTTCGAGGAAGTCTAAAGCATGGCTCCGGTAGTATTCGCTGTCTTCGATTTTTCCTGCTTTTTCAAGAAAAACCCCGAGTGAAATCCATGTAGATGGTTTTTGTGGAAGAATTCGATCGATTTCAGCTCTGCTAAGCTTGTAAAACAGTATGAATGGTGGCAAATCTTTTGTAATAATGGGGAATTGTTCTGCCCCCTGCTGCAGAACCACCATTGCCTTGTCACGTTCATTCTGTTGCAGATACCACTCTGCCAGGACAAAAATCAATTGTTCTTTATTCAGACCTCTTTTGTATCCTTCTGCCATCAGGAGGGATGCCTGTTCACTTTTTTCAGGAGGAAGGAGAAGACCAACTCTTTGCAGGTATGCGCCTTCGAGTGGGTCTTTTCTCGCTGCTTGAATATAGGTATCAAATGCTTCTTCGTTCCGATTCAGGTAGGAAAGCAAGTTTCCCTTGTAGAGCGAGTATTGTCCCTCAAGGGGATCAAGGCGGATCGCCCTATCTATTATGGTGAGCTGATTTTTGAGAATTTGATCCGAAAGTTTAGGGTTGATATAGATCTGAGATGCTTCCTTGTAGTGCTGTTTTGCCTTGAAGATACCTGTTTGGGTGCTGAGAGTCAGGAAAAGTAGCGGGAGGGCAATGAGGTAGGAGAGTTTCCAAACAGGAGAAGCCTTTTTTAATAGTGTTGCTCTATTGCGAAAATGCATTCGGGTATTTCCAGCGGAAACAAGGAGCCCACAGAGGAAGAAAAAATAAAGGCCATTTGCTCCATTATGCATATTGAAGTCAGTGATACTGTGGAGAAGAATTGCAAAAATACCGGTGAGGCAGGCAATTATAAGTAGGACCGAATAGAGTTCACGTCGTAATGAGAGTTTTTTCAGGCCACTGAGAAAGACAGTGATTACAAAGGAGGCAGCGAGAACGAGACCAATGAGTCCACCGTCCGTGAGTAGTTCTATATAATCATTATGTGCGTGATCATAAACAAGAGAAGTTGGCAAATTGTTGTATTGCGGAAAAGCATGAATAAAAGTTCCAAATCCTGATCCTGAAACAAAGAAGGCTTTGATAAGAGAAGTACAATCCAGCCATAGAGGAAACCTGCCCTCAGTAATAATGCCAGTTTCTGTTGTGCTTGCGTTGAATCGTTGCAGAATTGGCTCCCAACCAAACCAGGTTACGGCAAGAAGAACAGCACCAAAAATAATGAATGGGTATATTTTCCCGGAGTTGGTTGACTTTCTGGTTAATAATACCAGGAAAAAGAATAACGCCAGATTTGCTGCAATAATTCCACCCCGTGACAGGCCAATGAAAATAGATGCGAGGATTATGGTTACACTGAATCCGAGGAAAAATTGAATATTTGAACTTGGGGAAGAGAGTATTGAAACAGCTTTGGCTCGAAATGATTGTTTGTCACGTAGTGTGGGGCGATAATAAAAAAAGAGAGCTAGAACTATGGGAAAGAGCATTTCCATAAATCCTGCGTAATGATTTCGATAAATCCAGGGGCCAACCGGGCTTGCATTGTCTGGGGCATGTCGAAACCAATAGATAAGGTCATGGGATGTGAATTTTTGGAGAATTGCCAAAAAAGCAATAGCCGTGGCAAGACCTGCGACAATTCGCACTGTTTTGCTGAGGAATTCTTTTTTGCTGAGAATTTGTATTGTTAGGATGTAGAAGAACGCGTAGCAGCTAATCCGAAGGGCTTCAAGGAGTGTCGATTTTTGATTGACTGTGAGTGGAATCCATTGTTTTGTTTCTTGAATGTCAAGTATGGGGGCATATGCCTGATATATTCCGGGCGCGATACTGTTTACAAGTGAAGATGGTAGAGGGACTAATTGCAGCCACATAAAAATGAGTAAAAGAGAGAGTGGAACTATGCCTGGAACCTTCAGGTAGGAGTGCGCTCCTTTTCGTGTTTCAATGCAATATACGAGAGTCGTTAGGAATACCAGAAATTCCACAAAACCGATCGACCATGTTTCGACACTTCCAAATGCGAGCGGAGCAAAAAGAAGTGTTCCAATAAAGAGGACGTAGGCAGGAGATCGCATGGTTTAGGTCCCGTTATAAGAAAAGGCCTGACTAGTTTTTATGCTGAGGCAGCCGGTCAAGCGTTATAGTTGACTGAAGGCTGATTCAAGCCATCGTCACGTTGTTACCGCATCTTTGTGCCCTACAAGAACGTGGTACAAGAACGTGGCGCGTATCAAACATGAGTTTAGCATGTTTTAATATAAAATCATAATCGTAGGCACTGTGGTCCGTAGCAATTCGGAGACAATCCGCTTCGGAAAGTATTCCTACTGAGAGTTCGGTTGATTCGAGCTGGCAGGACTATTATTCTTTGTCGTAATACTCATAATATCCATAATATCCGGAATCTTTCTTGTTCCTGACTATTCCATTAACTACGACGCCGAGGATTGTTGTGTGTATATCTCTCAGTTTTTTGAGTCCGGATTCCAGCATATCATAGGTGGTTTTACTTGATCGAGTAATAAGGACTACTCCATCTACTACGGAACTCAAAGTAAGGCTGTCCGTTACGCGCTGGATCGGAGGAGAGTCAAGCAGGACAAAGTCGTAAACTTTCGCTGTCTCCTTCATAAGCGCCTGCATTCTGCGCGATTGGAGTAGCTCGGCTGGATTTGGTGGTATGGGGCCGGAAGTGATCAGGGCGAGTGGCTCATCCGGGATTTGTTTAATCGGGCTTTTCTTTGTATCTCCGGTGAGAAAATTACTGAGTCCATAGGAGTTTGGAACATTAAACAGTGAGTGGGTTCTTGGCCTTCGCATATCACAATCAATAATTAGTACTTTTTTATTGTTCTGTGCAAGAACTCTGGCAAGGTTACAGGTTGTTGATGTCTTGCCTTCCTTTGGTGACATACTCGTCACCAGAATAGTACGGGGAGGATGATCCGGTGATGACAGGAGCAGGCTAGAGCGAATAAGGCGATAGTTCTCAGAGAGTGGTGAGAGGGGATGTTCGAGTAGGTGTGATTCTATTACCTCGTCTTTACCCTGTAGTTCTTCGACGGTTCCAAGAATGGTCAATCCAAAGCGTTGCTCGATATCCTTCCCATCTTTCACGGTATTATCGAGGTACTCGATAAAAAATGCAAGTCCGATACCGCCGAAAAGGCCAAGGATGAGGCCCAACATCAAGTTACGTTTTTTCTGTGGTTTTGATGGTGCCTTGGGAAGTTCTGCCTTTTTGACCACCCAGATTTTTATATCTTGCGATTGTTCCGTTACACTGGATTCCTTGATGCTTGAGGTGAGGGCATCGTACAGCACACGGTTCATATCAACACTCCTTTTCATGATGGAGTATTGGGTAAAACGCTCATTAATGTTGAGCATTTCATTTTTTGTTTTTGCCAGTAGTTGTTTGAGATTTGTTTCACGAGACTGGGCAAGTTCGTAGGCGTTCCGGGTGGACTCAATAATTCTGCTTACTTCAAACTGCTTTTCCTTTTTTAATAGGCTGTGTTCCGCTTTGGCATTGATCATTACCGGATGCTTGTAGCCATATTTCTTTGAGAGATCTTTTATCTTTTGTTCAGCTGCAAAAATTTTCTCACGAAGATTTTGGAGGACCTTATTGTCTGCAAAGATCGAAATTGTCTCGATGTTATTATAATCTTTTCCAAGTGCTTTTATCTGAGCATAGAGTGATTCGTACTCTTTTTGTTCGGCCTGGGCCTTGGACAGTTGAGAGCTGAATTCTGAGAGTCTTTGTGGGAAAATTGCGAGTTTGTTCTCAACGGTCACCAGATCGTTGTCTCTCATGTATTTCTGAAGCGCGATTTCGGAACTTTCTAGTTTCTTGCGCTCTTCGTCAGCTTTACTTGTCATCCATTGTAAAGAATAGCTGCTGGAAACAAGTTTAATTTCAAGGATTTGATCCATATATGCCTGGATTATGGCATCCGTAACAAGCCTGGCCATGGCAGGATTCTTATCACTATAGCTGATGATAACAGTTTTGGTATTGGCAACGGGTTTAATGGAAAGGCCGCCCATTATCATAGCAGCTATGATTTCTGCGTCTGTTTTGGGTTCATTGGAAACGAGTAAACCATAACTTTCAGAACTGTTTAGGGGGGCATCTGTGTCAGAGGAAAGCATCCCTTTGATAAAATCCTTAATTCCCGTTTTGAATGTTGAAAGAAATGTAAAGAGCCCCTCTTTTTGTTCAGCAAAGAAGTAATGTTTATATTTGGTATCAAGCTTTAACTGTGTGACAACACGCTTAGCAACGTTTGTACTGCGGATTAATTCAAATTGGGTCGCAAGAAATTCGGGATCCCAACGGTAATAAGAATTTCCTTCAATCGCACTGGAAGAGTAATTCCGTTCGATAAGAACCTGGGAGGAGGCGGTGTATATGGGGGTTGCTGTGTAAGTGGCTATAAAAACTGTGAGAAAAGTGATAGCCAGAAAGGTCAGGACAGTTGTCTTTCGTTTCAGAATAACAGTGATATAATCACGAAGGTGGATTTCCTGTTCCTGAGGATCCTGCATGGCTGGTTCGGAAGAAGGTGGAATATTCATAGAGTTAGTCAATTTGACAGGTTTAGAAGAAGCTTTCCGGGACAACAATAATATCGTTTGCAAGAACTGAAGTATTGTGATCGACATCTTGGAGAATTACTTTTTCTCCATCAACGATTCGTACTATGCGGACACTCGATTTAGATGCTTTACCTGAAAAGCCACCAGCTCTTGCGATGAGTTTCAGAACAGTGGTGTCGGTATCACAGGGGTAAGCATCTGGGTCAGATACTTCACCAGTGACATAGCACATCCCGCCTTTTGATATATAAATGGTGTCTCCATCTTGTATAAGGACATTCTGGCTGAGATCACCACCCTCCATAATGGATTTTATATTTACGATGATGATTTCCTGATTATCATCTGTAATTCGTTTGATTGTTGCCGTATCACCGGCATCCTGTTTCATGCCTCCGGCCTGGGATATAATTTCGAGAAAGGTAGTGGCACGTCGCAGTTCAATAATGCCAGGTTTTGCAACTTGACCGAGAACAATCGCTTTTTTAGACCTATATTCTTCAATAAATATAGTTACCTGTGGTTTTATAATATATCCATCTGCAAGGAGGCGGGTGAGATCTTTTGTTACCTCGGGTAAGGTTTTACCACCAACCTGAACCTGTCCTATAAAAGGGATAACAATAGAGCCATTATTGGAGACTCTGACAGTTTTTTTGAGGTCCTCATGGTCATAGACATCAACTTTGAGGACGTCGCCTGGACCCACAATGTAGTCATCTGCAAAACAGATTGTTAAGGAGCTAAGAATGAGAAGAGACAGGAAAAATGCAGAAAAAAAGAGGGGAACTTTAACGGTACGTATTTGATTTCGCATAACAGGAGTTTACTATTTTTGCCTCGGAATGCTAGAATTCCTGGCGGATGAAAAAAAATATCCTGTTATCCAGAACCAGTTTAATACAGAAAAGTTAAAACTATAACGGTAATGAATATCTACGTAACAGGAGTTATCAAACTAAGAGATTTTGTATCTTAGTTGAATAAAATGTTTTCCTATTATAGCGCAGAATTCAAGCTAAGGGAAATAGAGTTTACGTCATAGTCAAAGATTTCATCTGTTGAATCACGCTTTTCCCATGTATAGGCAAGTTCTGCCATTAGCCAATCGCTAAAAATATACTGCAGGGCAGGGCGGAAGGTGTAACGGTCGTCATTTCGTTTTGGATCGACCAGCTGGTTGTAATCGGCATTTTCATATGAGAGGTCAATCATTCCGATGAAATCTGTATAGAATTCCTGATTGTAACGTAACATACCGCCAAAGATTCTTTTATCAAGTGCAACACCACTGTCAGTTTCATCAATTTCATGATGCAGGGCAAGGGATAAATTGGTCTTTTCTGTCATCGAATATTTGATGTCAAATTCAAAGGCTAGTCCATCATTATTCGAGGTTTCTGAATCTTCACTTATTTTGTTGATTTCTTCATCTTTGTAATCACGTGTTTGGTAACCAACTTTAAAACGCAATTGAGTTTTTGTTGACGCAACCCAGTTGATCCCTCCGTAGAGGAAATTCTGATCGTTGTCTTTTAGTTCTGCGGTATCATAACTGACGTCAATATACCTGTATTCGATAAAAAGTGCCGTTCTAGGGCTGTGGGTATAGATACCGTAGAGCGAGAGGGCATTATCAACCCTGTTGAGGAAGTCATCGTCAATCTCTTTGTAATCCAGAAAGAAGTTTGAAAAGTCAGCTTTCAGGCCGATTTTTTCAGTGATATCCCATGTGACATTACCTATGGCAATATTTGAATTATAGCGTCTCAGGCTCGGGCCGTTAACACCGAGGAAGTTACCAACATCAAAACGATCCTGACCGCGAGTGAAATGATCGATAACCTGGAAGGAAAGGCCACTTCTCAGATTAAGTTTGAAGAATCCTTCCACGTTGGCGTCGTAATCATTGAGGTCTGAATCCTCTGAATAATATTTAAAATCCAATGCTCCAAGAAGATATGCATTGTATCGTTCGAATCCCTGGTATTCAGGGAGAGCCATCTGAAGACCACCTGCAGTGGAGTTGTTTGGTGCAATGGCAAGTGGTATTTCTTTAGTTCGGGGGAATGCAAGCCAGATACCTGGAGACAGAGTCGTTAGGAAATTGTTGGTTTCGTTTGTATAGACATTGAAAAGGTTGTCTGTAAACTCACCGGCGATACTTAAGAAAGGATGGATATACCCCCCCCCCATCGTGTACCAAAAAGGTCTTCATCTTCTGGTAAAAAATTATCTTCTGGTAGGAGTGACTCAGATGTTCCAGATGCACCTTGACCCATGGGGGCATCTTCTGCGACAATGGCCATTTTGTCTATAACTAATTCGTTGGATTCCGCGTTGTTAAGAGGAAGTGTAGAGAAGATAAGAATACAAGCCGTGGTAAAAAGAAGTTGATTTTTCATGATATGCTTGGTCGAAGAAGTAAAAGGGGAGAAGCTATTCCAATCTTGTGCACGGTAAAGCTTAAAACAAGATCAGCTCTGTTCGGTAATCCGAACAGAGCTGATGGGGTACTCTTAAAAAGGAGTTGGGAAATTAGCGGGGCTGGCCATCCTTGTGGTTGACACCCTTGCCGTTGTAGGCCTTCCGGCAAAGCTTGGTCCCTTGTTAACAGGGGTGTATGCCTGGCTGTCAGCGACGGCATCGCCACATTCTGCAATACTTTTTTCAAAAGCTGCAACAAGGATAATGTCTGATATTCCGGCCGCATCGGCAGCAGCTTTCACATCGTCACCATCACTGCCTTCGCAATAGAGTGCTTTTAAAATATGCTGAGGGTTGACGCCTGGAATTTTGAGTCCTTCGTCAACAATGCTTGAAGGATTTCTTCCAAGTTTAAGAGCTTCTGCAACAGCAACCTCGATTCCCTGAGTGTCGGTGTTCACGGAAAAATCTTCAATCCAGTCTGCAAAAGCTGAAGATGTGATGAATACACCCAGAAGAGCTGATATTATAATTTTTTTCATGACCTCTCCTAACGTTGTAATACAGGTAGTTATGACAATTAAACTTAATCGTAATGACGTTGCATGTTAAACGCAACAAAAAAATTCCTATTACTAGTGCTATACTACTGTTTCCTTTTCGCCGACCAAGGCTTTTTATTGCTGATAATAACTATAACACTTAAATTGAGAAAAAAAAGAGCGTGCCTCCCAGGTTTTCCTGATTTGTTTTCATCCAACCTTGGATAAAATGTTACCCTCAACTATTGCTTGTATGATCAGAAGATCAAGTGGCTGACTGAACGGCAGCGAAGAGCAATTTTGGCGCTGTACCTAGTTGAGTTTCTAAATCAATTAAAACGTTTCATATTATTATAAAAGTCCGGCCGGTAAAGGTAAATAGGCAAAATGCTTAATTTGCGTTATTGTCCTGAATAATATTTAGTATTTTGCTTAAAAAAGAAATACCTAACATAATAATAACCATTCTGGTCAAAATGTAAATAGGTATAAACACCTATTTTTGTACTTGTCTTAATATGTAGAGCGTTTATGGAAAAGGACAATAACCACCTGCAATGTCTTGATAATTTACTACCTAGATATGCCAGGAACCGTGGTTGGGAAGAGCCGTTGGATCTGCATTCCATCTTCACGAATTGGGATGAATTGGTGGATGATGAAGTGGCAGCACATTGTCAGCCACTAAAAATAGTAAAGAAAGTTTTGTGGGTTGAGGTTGAAAACTCCGTCTGGCTGCAGCAGCTCCAGTATCAGACCGTTGTATTACTGGCTATTTTTAATAAATCCTTACGCCTGTCAAAGTTGAAAGGGCTACGATTTGTTCTTGCGGAAAGAAATGAACATAAAAAGGTGAAAAAAGAGCCTTCTCTTCGTTATGTTCAGCCCCCTGCTGAGGAGCTTGCTGCCTTTGAGGCTCAGGTGGCATCGATTTCGGATAAAGATGCGCGTGATGCCCTCGTACGTTTCTGGTATCTTTCAAAGGCATGTCGTAGTGAGTGAATTTTTGGTTGTCTCTGTTCTTCCTTGCTTCACCTGTTGATACGCAATACAATAAATATTTGTAGTCTGATAAATACCTTACATTAATTAACACTGGTGAACAGTAAGTCAGCCAGTATAAGTAGCTTGTCGGAATACGTTCATTTGAAAAATGAACATATTTTATACAGCACTGATATCTTACGGTAAAATGATGCTTTACGATAATGTTTTAGATGCTATTGGAAATACCCCGTTAATTCGGATTAACCGATTGAATTCTTCAGGAACTCCAGTGTATGCCAAATTGGAATCCAGTAATCCTGGTGGTTCGGTGAAGGAACGGATTTCCCTGTCGCTTGTTGAGGCCGGAGAAGCGAGTGGGGAACTCACGTCAGAAAAGATAGTCCTTGAGGCAACCAGTGGAAATACCGGGATTGGCCTTGCTATGATTTGTGCTGCCAAAGGGTACCGGTGTCAGCTTGTTATGCCGGAATCCGCCTCTCTTGAACGCCGGCAGATCATGCAGGCCTATGGTGCTGAAATTCTACTTACTCCTGCCAAGAGAAGTACCGATGGCGCAATCGAGAAGGCTTACGCTATGGCTCGTGAGTATCCTGAACGATATTTTCTTACTGACCAGTTTAATAATGAGGCAAACTGGAAAGCCCATTATAATAGTACTGCACCTGAAATATGGGAACAGACAGATGGCAAGGTGACGCACATAGTGGCAACACTTGGTACATCGGGCACAGTGATGGGGCTTTGTAAGTGGTTTTTAGAATATCATCCTGAAGTGAAAATTGTGGCTGTGGAACCCTTTCTAGGTCACAAAATTCAGGGTTTGAAGAATATGAAAGAGTCGTATCGGCCTGGAATATTTGACAAGTCTCTTCCCAGTCAAATAGTGAATGTCGAAGACGAAGATGCCTTTCGGATGGCTCGCTTACTGGCTAGAAAAGAAGGTCTACTCGTTGGTATGAGCAGTGGTGCTGCTATGTCCTGTGCTTTAGATCTTGCAGGATCTTTGACCGAATCACTTATTGTGACAATTGTTCCAGATGGTGGAGAACGCTATCTTTCCACTCCTTTGTTTACCAGAAAGAGTCAGGTTGCTGAAAAAAAATCTGATCTCTGCTTTTTTAATACACTTACGAAAAAGAAAGAAGGATTTCAGGCTCAAAAGGATAAGCAGGTTACTTTCTATACCTGTGGGCCTACTGCCTATGAACCCGCGAATTTGTCACTTTGCAGGCGTTTTGTCGTTTCAGATCTCATTACTCGATATTTGGAATATAAGGGCTATACCGTAAATTCCTGCATGAATTTTACTGATCTCGATGACAATACCATTGAGGGAGCCAATAGGGCAGGGAAGACTCTGGAAGAATTTACCAATAAGTATATAGATGGGTTTATGGCAGATATTGATTCACTGAATGTGAAGCGAGCCACCCATTACCCAAGAGCTTCTGCTCATGTTGCAGACATGATAGAGATCAGCCATGAGTTGCTGCACAAAGGTTTTGCCTACGAAAAACATGGCTCCATCTATTTCGATATATCCAAGTTTAAAAAATATGGTCGGCTTTCAGGGGTTGATCTTGGAAAAATCCAGCTGGGAAAAACCGTTGATCTCGATAACTATGAAAAAGATAATCCACGGGATTTCACTCTACTAAAACGTTCGACCCTTGCAGAGCTGAAAAAGGGGATTTTTTACGAAACTGATTGGGGAAATGTACGACCTGGCTGGCACATTGAGTGTTCTGCAATGTCGACCAAGTATCTTGGCGAGACCATGGATATACATACTTCGAGCCGGGACTTAATTTTTCCTCACCATGAAAATGAGATAGCTATTGCCGAGGCGCTGACTGGAAAACAGCTCGCCAAATACTGGCTGCACTCTGAGTTATTGCTTGTGGATGGCAAAAAAATGTCACAGGAGGCAGGAAATGTAGTGACATTGAATGATGTGGTGCTCCGTGGTTTTACTCCACGGGATGTTCGTTTTATGCTGCTTTCCGTCCATTACCGAAAACCGATTAACTTTTCCTTTCGCCGCCTGATTAACGTACGGACTGCCCTGCGCCGGATTGATGAATTCACCTGTAAGCTTCTCTGTCTGCCTCCGGGGAGGCCTCATCCGGAGGTCACGGCTTATGTAAGTGCTATGGAAAAACAATTTTCTGCGGCTATGGATGATGATTTAAATGTGTCAAAAGGGATGGGGGCGATCTATAAGTTTATTAAGCGGACCAATCCAATCCTTCACGTTAATCATTTGGATGGTGACCAAAAGAAATATATTCTTGAAAGTTTGGGGAAAATAAATGAAATATTACAGATATTTCGCTTGAAAGGGTGCCCCCTTGCTCCTTCCGTCAATGCGATCATTCAGCGCAGAGAAGAGGCGCGCCAGACAAAAGACTGGAAGGCTGCAGATGCCGCCCGCGACGAACTTATCCGTCAGGGGATCCAGATTATTGATACTGTCACCGGACCTGTATGGAAAAAAGTTGATGGAGAATGAGTTGGTTTTACAATCAATGAAGAATGGTGTTGATTTTTTGTCACCTATATTTTATAGAATCATGGTATGCGCCAGTAGCTCAGCTGGATAGAGCAACGGCCTTCTAAGCCGTAGGTCGCGCGTTCGAACCGCGCCTGGCGTACCAGAAAACATAAGGGTTTCAGTCTTTTTGACTGAAACCCTTTTTGCGTTAATCTATGGTATGTGTTTGAAATGGTTGTATATGTTAGCATGGGCGCACTGGTTAAATAAATAAAAAGGCGGCGATGTTAATATGGGAAAGAGACCAGTGTCGGTAGATGTCAAGAAAGATGTCGCTTATTTTAGCCATTCATTTGTTTGAGTTCGACCTCCTTTTTCGCAGGTTTTCCAGGATTGAGATACACGGTCTTCGCTGGTTTCCAGTTTCTC
>Ga0075112_1000597_pt1 | contig 15087 bp, 10 predicted proteins | sample AntAceMetag02UKF_FD_69783 | JGI IMG/M metagenome (GOLD analysis project Ga0075112, IMG submission 69783) | Saline lake microbial communities from Ace Lake, Antarctica - Antarctic Ace Lake Metagenome 02UKF | ecosystem: Environmental > Aquatic > Non-marine Saline and Alkaline > Saline | place... | reverse complement strand
ACAAAAGGACATCCCCTTGGCGCACAGGACAGCCCATACCTTGAAAGGTGTTGCAGGAGGAATTGGTGCCTTGGCATTGTATGACAGTGGGCAGCACTTGGAAACCGCCTTAAAAGAAAAGCAATCCAGTCTTTTTGAATCTTTGATGGCAAAAGTGACCCTGGATTTACGGGAAGTTGTGGATGATCTACAGAAAAAGATCATACCGCCTGTACCTGCCGCCACAGAACATAAATCATTTCAACCCGGTGATAGGGAAAAACTGACATCCCTTATGGAAGAGCTTCAATTATTGGCCCAGGAGATGAACCCTGACGTGGATGAGAAAGCTGAAGAAATTAGTGAGTTTCTCCATCTTTATGGTAGCAGGCATGAAACATTGGGTAATACGCTTGTGGATCAGGCCGCAAATCTGGATTTTGAAGAAGCTCTTGGAACATTGAAACAACTCAGAAACGTGACTGAAAAGAACGTTTTATCATAGGTAATGAGAGAGACAATCGTTTGTCTCGGGAAAAAAGGAGCACAATAAAGAATGAATGAACTTAGCCGTATCCTGATTGTAGATGATGAGCGGCAAAATATTAAAGTTCTGACCGAGCTTTTACGGAATGATTATAAAATTATGGCATCTAAAACTGGTGATCAGGCTTTGGGCGCAGTCTTTGGTCCCAATCCGCCGGACCTGATTCTGCTGGACATTATGATGCCGGAGATCGATGGATATGAGGTGTGCAAGAGACTCAAGGCAGATAGCAGGAGTATGCACATCCCGCTAATATTTATTACAGCCCTTGATAGCTCTGATGACGAGGCAAAGGGATTTGAACTAGGTGCTGTTGATTATATCACGAAACCATTCAAACCAGTCATTGTCAAAGCTCGGGTCAGGACCCATATCCAGCTGAAACGGAAAACAGACCTTCTAGAACACATGGCTTCAATCGATGGTCTTACAGAACTTCCCAATCGCCGCAATTTTGATGATACCCTTGAGAAAGAGCTGCGGAGGGTTGCAAGGAATGGCACATTGCTATCCTTGATATTAATGGATATTGATTTTTTCAAAAAATACAATGACCATTACGGACATGCAGAAGGTGACACTTGCCTTCGGCGAGTAGCCAAGGCATTGGCAGGTTGTGTGCTGAGGGCTGGTGATTTTGTCGCTCGATATGGAGGGGAAGAGTTTGTTATCATCCTTCCTGAAATTGATCGAGCCGACGCGATTGGAATTGCGGAAAAAGTGCGGCTTGCAGTGCTTGGATTGAACATCGAACACGCTGCATCAGATGTTGCAGATAATGTCAGTCTCAGTCTGGGCGTTGCAACTGTCTCAGGTGGTCAAACTGTTTCACCTGTTGATGTTATTAAGGAGGCAGATGCGGCTCTTTACAAAGCAAAAGAGAGTGGCCGGAATCGCGTTGTCTCTTGCTGAAACACGAATGATTTTATAAAGAACAAAAACCATTCTAGTCATTTTGTCACAGCAATCACGGAAGCAGGAGACTTCCAGAAGGTTCGTGACAAGGGATGTCGATTTTATACAAAAACCGCTTAAGCCGGTAATACTGAAAGCCAGGGTAGATTTGCACCTGAAATTGACTCAATCCATGCAGGATCTGAAAAAGGTCCTGTCTCTGGTGAAGAAGTTCAGTCACAGTTTCCGTAAAGAATTCACAGAAAATTAGTATTCGGATAAGAAACAAGGTGGAAATTATTTTGGCACTAACGTAATTCGGCAAGTACAATGCCTATCTGTACCTGCCGAAACGGGACCCATTAGAATCAGACTTATTAGGGGCTGAGTAATTTACAGAGCTCAGCGCCTAAGATTTTATTTAAAAGGACCACAAACCAATGCCCGCTGCACACCTGGGGCTAAAGCACTCAGTCCTTCAAGCAGTTTCTCTCGACCTATTAAAACATCTACAATTTGTTTTGAATATCTCTCTGTGCTTTCCCTGTTCATACCCATCATCGGCCAGCCCCACAAAGATGAAATTGTAACGTCATCTTGATTAAAGTATGGGTCAGTTAAAAAAGTAGCATTGATGACGGCTTCAACTCCACTGCGGTTTGTTTCACTGCCACTTACCAGATCTATTACAACCGATCCGGGGGGAATGATCCTTTTGACATGATCATTCGTTATAAGATACGTTACACCCCTTAAATGAATTGGCAGCTCAGCACCATTCACAACTAAGTCAACGTCTTTCAGCCAATGTTCGATCCGTTCTTTAGTCGTTTGGGTGCACCCTAAAACATGGATATTTTTTACTCCATGTGCATATATTTCATGCATTGCTCCGCGTGCTACATTTCCATAGCCAAGGACAATCACTTTGGCGTCTGCAATATTTATTTCCGGCTTATTTTTTTTGAGGAGTTTAAGCCCATATCTGGCACCTGCTTGCCCTGTCTCGTGGAGACATTGGATACGCCTTAAACCAAACTCTGCAGGAGGGTGTGATTCTCTATATGCGGCAATTGCTTCTTTGCCTTTTTCCAAATCAAATGTCTGAAGGTCAAAAATATGAGAACCACATTCTTTTAATTTTTCAAGGAGTGCATTTGAATCATTGAAATCACGACCATCGTAAAAATAGAGCGTCTCATTTCCGGTTTCTTTTAGCTCTTCAAATCGTATATCGGGAGATAAAATTTCAAGTGAAAAGGGATTCCGGTTCCCTGCTCGTCGTATAGATCCTGCCAATCGATCGTTGTGTCCTATAACAAATATCTTTAAATTGCTGATTGTCTTGTTATCAATAAAACTTTTTAATGCTTCTGTCATTGCCACGCGTGCGACGATTTGCTCATCGGTCTGGATTTTTGGGGACTCGAGTATCTCCTCCATGGCTATTACATTAATGTGGTGATCTTTAAGTAACGCTGCTCTTTGGGGAAAGGAACTGAAATGTGCCATACACAAGAGGGTGCAGTTCTCTTTCATTTGAGGAATGGACTCTAAAGCAGGGCCTTTAAATTTAACAATTATATCTTTGTCTTTATATATTTGCTGAGCACTTTGTATTATGGCACCGTTTTCAAGATACTCTTTATCGGAAAAACCAACCCCATCGCCAGCACCGGATTCAACAAATACTTTCACGCCGGCAGCAGTCAGTTTTTCAACATCATGTGGTATTATAGCGACGCGCTTTTCTAAACCACCGGGATTCTCAAGTGATTCGATTTCTTTAACTAAGGCTAGGTTTTGTAATGTAATGGAAGGATTTGTTGACATGGTTACAGCCTGTAATGTTGTATTAATAATGCCTGCGGATTAATGACTTAAAACATGTTCCAGAAATAGACTTGTTCTGTCCCACTTAGGATCTTTGAGTACCTGTTCAGGAGGTCCTGTCTCGACGATTTCACCCTCTGCCATAAAGACAACCCGATCAGCAACTTGCTGGGCAAATTGCATTTCATGGGTAACACAAATCATGGTCATTCCTGAATGTGCCAGGTCAATCATAACGTCGAGAACCTCTTTTATCATCTCAGGATCAAGGGCAGATGTTGGTTCGTCAAACAGCATGATTTTAGGTTCCATGGCAAGGGATCGGGCAATTGCGACACGTTGCTGTTGTCCTCCAGAAATTTGTCCGGGATATTTGTGTGCAAGATCGGCAATTCCCACTCTGTCTAGTAATACAGTTGATAGTTCAATAGCCCGATATTCAGGTATGTTACGGAGCCATATTGGGCCGAGAGTACAGTTCTCTAGTATTGTAAGATGGGGGAAAAGGTTGAAAGTCTGAAACAACATCCCAATATTATCACGAATAATAGTGGCTCTTTTCTTGTTCTTTTCCAGCTGTTCTCCGAAGATGGCAATAGTCCCTTCCTGGTATTCTTCAAGATAATTGATGCACCTGATAAATGTTGATTTTCCTGAGCCCGATGGTCCACAAATTACAATAATTTCTTTTTCTTGAACCGAGAGTGAAACATCTTTGAGTGCGTGGAATTCGTCATACCATTTATTTATGCCCTTGACTTCGATCGCAGTTTTGCCAGATTTCGTGTCTTCGGGTGGAAATGTGTTGAGTTTATTGTCCATTCTAATCTATTGATAATCTAATAAAGTTTTTAACTATTCAGCGTCATTTTACAGACACTGGATTTTGTTTTTTTGACTAAAGCTTCTTGAAATCCAGCATGTCCGATAACTACACTCGGAATGAACGTGCTTTTTGAAATAGTATGCCTTACCAACAACACGCTGAATAGTTTTTTCTTAGCCATCATCTGTTTGTATTTAATTTCTTCTCTAATCGCTGGCTGTATTGCGACATGGTGTAACAGAAAAGAAAAAAGAGTACTGAAATGGCAACAAGTGGCTCGGAATGCAGGCCAAGCCAGTTTTTATCAATTGAAATATTTCGAGCCATTAACATAATGTCAAAAAGTCCGATGATTGATACCAGAGTTGTGTCTTTAAACAAACTGATAAATGAGGTAACAATATTAGGGATCATGGCCCGTAACGCCTGAGGGAGAATGATAAAAGTCATTGTATGCCAATAGCCGAGGCCAACGGATTTTGCGGCATCATATTGACCACGGGGGATAGCCTGTAACCCACCTCTCACTGTCTCTGCCATATACGCACCGGCAAACAGGCATACTGCCACAAGTACTTGTACAAGTTTATTCAGTTCCATGGTGTTTGGAAAGAACAGGGGCAACATGGTAACAGACATAAATAAGACGGTTATCATTGGAACAGAGCGGACAAGCTCGATTGTACAAATTGAAAACCATTTAATTGTTGGCATCTCTGAACGTCGACCCAAGGCAAGGATAATACCGATTGGTAATGCCATCACAATTGAAACACCGGAGATGATTAAGGTCAGAAAAAGGCCACCCCAGGCATCAACAGAGACAGGTTCCAGGGTTTGATCTCTTACTATAAAAGCAACCAAAACGGTTACAAACAGCCAGATTGTTACATGGGCCCAACGAGTTGTATTCTTGTGGCAAAAACGTCCTATAAATGGTTCGAGATATTGTTCAAGTCGTTTGAAATTTAGGTAAGTCAGTATAATATTAACATACAAAATAAACAGATAAGCCAGTGCTGCACAAGCCATAGAGTAGTGAAAAATACTCCGATCCCCGCCTAAAAAGAGATAGTTTGCCAGGAAAGGATAAAGAAGAATACCCATAAGTGCGAATACCATCTTTTGCTGTGCTTTCTTGAGTGCTAATGGAAGGAACCAAAGTATACCAATACCAATTCCTAAGTTTATTCTCCATTGCAGGCTATTCGGATAAAGACCATACATGAGATTGTTTATCCATGGGAAAATTCCTGCCCAACAGGCCCCGTCTGGACTAATTTCTATACATTCGCGACGAGTTGATGCTGTCCAGACAGCTTTGAAAAGAGTCCAATCCAGAAACGGTTTTAAAAGAAGAAACAACAAGGAAAAGACTGCAATCGTTAATAAAGTATTCCAGAAGTTACCAAATAGATTTTTTTTCAACCATCCAATGGGACCATAGGTAATTGATACTGGTGGACGGTCTGGTCGGGGAACAAATCTTAAAAGGTCCCTTTTTTTTGTCTGTTGATTGTTCAATTTACCCTTCTTGCAGCTGAATTCGTTTGTTGTATTGATTCATGACATAGGAGATTGATAAACTGGTGCACATATAAAAAACCATTACCATCATTACTATTTCAATAGCGCGTCCTGTTTGGTTCAGTGAAGTTTGTATAAACACTGAGACTAATTCCGGGAAACCAATGGCAACTGCCAATGAGGATTCTTTGACTATGGTTAACCAGATATTAATCAGTGGTGGCAAAATAGCGCGTGCTGCTTGAGGAACAATGATCAGGCGCAGAGTTTTAAAGCGGGAAAAGCCTATTGCTGAGGCTGCCTCAAGTTGCCCTGGATCAATCGATTGAATACCGGCCCGAACCATTTCACCTATGGTTGCAGATCGATATATGGTCATAGCAACAAAGGCTGCCATAAAAGCTATTGGGAAGTAAAACCCATTTTGAAAGTTAAAGCCCTGGAGACTCGGCACATCCCAGTGCAATGGGCTTCCAGTTGCCATAAAAACGATAGAGACAAAAGCTAGCAGGCCAACAAGAGAGGGATACAATATGGGGGAGCGTTTACCATTGTGTTTTCGGAATGTTTGCGATTTTTTGAGTAGAATATATGTGCAAATACAGGCAAGTAGAGTCGCAATAATGGTCCAGCTGGAATTTGATTCAAAAACAGGGGACGGAAAATAAAATGCCCGGTTATTTAAAAAAAACATATCGAGAAAATGATAACTTTTTCTGGGGGCAGGGAAGGTGGAAAATACAACTATAAACCAGAATATAATTTGAATCAGTAATGGTATATTACGAATAAACTCTACATACCATCTGGCACATTGGGATAGCAGGAAATTTCGAGACAATCGAGTAATTCCAACAACAAATCCGAGGGTGGTTGCAAAAAAGACAATCAGTGCAGATAGGATAAGAGTGTTACAAATTCCGACCAGATAGACCCGACCATAGGACATCGTTGGGTCATAGGGAATGATTGACCAGCCAATATCAAATCCTGCCGTGGAACCGATGAAATCAAAGCCAAATGGAAGTTCCATTCGGTGAAGATTTTCAACAACATTAGAGTAGAAGTAGTATCCGACTCCAAAGATACAAACCAGCGTTAAACTCTGAATGAGTTTTGATCGGTATGATGAATCATAAATCAGTTTTTTGAAGGTAATAATTTCGTCATACCTCAATTATTATAAATGATAATTCCTACAAAATTATCAAAAAATATTTTCAGGATAGGCTAATGCACTAAGAAACAAGTAAAGACCTGGTACGTAGTTCTTTTTTTTCAGAGATGCGCAGCATAATGGATTCGTGAAAAACTTTATATGCACTCCAAGGATACTTCCGAAGGGTGCGGGCATAAAAATATTCTATTATTCCGGCGTTAAAGTACATCGCAATAATAGAATATTTGTAGCAACGAAGTAGATGAAGAGTTTTCGAAGTCTCCGCTTATCTACTATTCCATTTTAACGGAAAGATTTGGAGTACAATAAACCACCATCTTTCCATAATGCATTGAGAGAGCCTTCACGATTAAGCCCTGAAGCCGTGTTTGGTCCAAGATTACGCTCATAGAGTTCGCCATAATTACCTACCTGCTTAATCACCTGATACGTCCAGTCTGCAGGTAACCCAAGGCCTTTGTTGAGATCTCCTTCAAGACCGAGGAAACGTTTTACCACAGGATCTTTAGTGGTTTTGCGAATCTCATCGATATTTTCGGAAGTAATTCCCAATTCTTCAGCTTCTACAAGGGCTGCAAATGTCCATTTCACTACATTGGCCCAGGTACTGTCATTTTGGCGAACAGCAAAAGAGAGAGCTTCTTTTGAAATTGTCTCAGGGAGAACTACAAAATCAGCAGGATTTGGTGCTGTTGAACGAGCAGCGGCCAGACCGGATCTGTCGTTGGTCATTACATCGCAGTTGTTGTTAAAAAAAGCGGTGTTTCGTAAGGATGCATCATCAAAGACAACGGGTTTCATGTTCAGGCTATTTGAACGGTTAAAGTCAGTGAGATTGAGTTCAGAAGATGTTCCTGTTAAAACACAGACCGTTGCACCTTTGAGTTCTAGTGCGGATTTAATACCACTATCCTTACGAACCATAAAACCCTGTCCATCATAAAAATAGGTATCTAAGAAATCGAGTCCCTGGCTGCTGTCCCGTGACAAGGTCCAGGTCATACCTTTGGATAAGAGATCGCCAGCACCACTCTTAATAGATGTAAAACTCTGCGCCCACTGAACTGAATTAAATTTAACCTTCTCTTTGTCTCCAAAAACGGCAGCGGCAACACTATGGCAAATATCAATATCCATACCTGACCATGTTCCTTTATCGTCCACTGTATAGAAGCCAACAAAGGAATTTCCGATAATACAGTTGAGATAGCCACGTTCTTTCACCGTATCGAATGTCGATTCGGCGGCGTTAGCGTGAACCTGAGAAAACAGCATTGCACAACTGGCAACGGCTGTAAGTAACAAGAATTTTGGCGACTTTTTCATAATAAGTTCTCCTGGTAGGATTAAAAAAGATAACTACTGCGATAGCATTTTTAAAAAAGTGATGATGAAAGAGGTTCTAATCAGTTTTCAACTCTGCCGGAAACAGAAGCCATGGTATTGAGAATAATAATTTGAACCACATTTTAATAGCAACTATTGGTGTAATAAGCAAGTTGCTTGTTCAGACGATGGGGTTGTGCGTGCCGGTAATTCTTGAAATTCGGTTGTTTATCTGGCGCAATAAAGAGAAAAATAAGAGCCGGGCAATTTAAGTATTGCAAATAGGACTTTAACCATCTTCTATCGGTGGTTTTGAATGGGTTTAACGCGAGCTGGAGAATATGTTGTCAGGTGTTTAAAAAATCCCCGTAACTTTCCGTCTCCATTTTACAATAGATATCGGAAAATTTGGGGATCACCATCTCTCTAAACGATTTGAACTTGATACAATCGCCAGCAGGTTATATAAACTCACCCATATATTCATATTTTTCAGTCAAAGAACCATGATATAAAATGGCTGCCTTTTTTATTTCATAAGGAAGCTCGATGGCGTGAAAGTCGGCGTTAAAATCGGCTGTTACAATACCATGTACAAAGTTTTTTAATTCCTTTGAGAACTCATTGGATGCTTCACGTGGAAACTCGCATGGAAGATTATCAATTGCCATTACAGTAATACCTGTGTCCTGTATTCCATCCACAAAGCTGTCATCTTCAGCGTTATAGGTGTAGCAGGCCTTATCCGGCATTGTCGATTCTTTGGTGATTTCAACGGAACCGTTAATATCACAGGCGATATCGCCAATTATCTGTAGTCCTGACTTTTCAATTGAATGTACATTCTTTTTTAAATTTTCTTTGGTAACAAATCGTGGGTATTCTTCCGTCCAGTAAACACAATTAATGGCTATTTTTAGAAGGGAAAGATATTCCTCAAAAATAGATTCAAACCGTTCAGGATGATCGAAATATTCCTGCAACTCAAAAGCACCATTTAATGGTTTTACAAGATCTTCCTCTTTGAATATGACTTTGTAAAGCTGATGGTTGTCTGAATCCTTGTCTTCTTTTTCCATCAATTTTTTTAACTGATTTGGGTCAATGCTTTTAAAAGGTAGGAGATCAAACATTTCCTGAGCACCTTTGGATACATTGCCATATCCTAAGAATCCAACTGTCAGAGGTGCCAACTCTTTTGGAAGACCTGTTTTTGAAATTATCGCACCAATGTCACTGATGTGTTTCTTTGCCTCTTCAAGAGAACTGTATTGATAGGCCTGTTTGATTTCTTCAAATGGTGTCACATATCCATTTAACTTCATCTTCTTACCGTACGCGTGCAGGCTTTCAATTAATCCTGCAAATCCCGCATAGCTACTAAATGTTATTAAACGATTTTTTTTCTTGCCAGCAATGAGCTCATAGTCGATAAGATTGCATTTCAGGTCCATTAATTTTTGTAACATTTTCATGTTATATGGCTGACCTTTTATCGTATGAGAAAAAAACAGGTATGTTTGTCCCTCCTCCAGTAGATTGAGGGGGATTTCTTTCACTGCAAAAACAGCATCTGCCGCTTTTAAATCTTCATTGACTTCAGCGCCGGCCTTCCGATATTCTTCATCGCTGAAAATACGGATTTTTGATGGCTGAATGATGGTTTTGATTCCATACTTTTCACGTAATTCTGCCACATCATCAGGAACGAGAGGAACTCTTCTTTCCCATTTATTCTTATCTTCTCTACGAATTCCAATGGTTTTCATCATATCTGTCACTCAATATTTTACAGTTTTATGGTGCTAGAAACAAACGGATACCCAAAAGGTCCATTTCCTGTAACACCGGTTGATAAGTCTCAGTAAGGGGGGGCGCTGTAAACCTTTGGCCTTGATTTTACCCTCAAGAATTAATCTTACCGCGATAGCTGCTAGCAGTGAATCAATGGAGGGTTTGCTAACAAAACCTGCACCGAGAACTGCTTTTTTTCATTCTGGCCTCAATCCATCGCTTCAATTTTATAATCGACGCGCATTCCCCGAGCTTCCACCTCTTTTATAAATTCATGAGGAGGGACATGGCGCACGGGTGACAAAACACCAGCTTGAGTAATTTTACCGGAAAGAATCATCAGGGCACCAATACTGGCTGTAAACCCAACAGTACGATTCATTGCAAAAAGCCCGGTTTCAAGATCTCGGTAATCGATCAGGTCATAAATGACCTTCACTTTTTTATTATCTTTGATGCCCCATGCCTCCACTCTTAAGAGAGCCACATCCTTCTCGTCATTTGTGTATTGAAGTTTAGGGGTTAAACATTTGGCAAGAAAATCACGAGGAGAAATGTCAGTCTCATTTATTTTGATTGGATTATCGTCAAGCAAGCCAAGATCCACCATCGTTCGCCAGAATTTTGAATGCCCCGGCCATCTCAATGCATAACGACCCATCTCTAGCAGTTCTTTGCCAAACCCGAAAATTTTCACATATCTTTCGGAGTCTCCATTGAGATATGCCTCAACTGCTCCAATGCCGGAAAATTCGATTTCATGAATATTTTCTTCCTTAAATATTTCGTTGCCGGGTACCACATGAAGCTGACCGTTTTTAATAAATCGTGCTTCACGAACATATACATCAAGAACGCGGTCAAAGATCCATGAAATTTTATATTTAATCGGGCTGGTATCTGCACATTCTGGAGCTGGTATTCCTCCACCATAAGAGTTAATGCCATGAACCACATCTAACTCATCCATGGCTAGACGGCCAAGAACCAGATCAATCCCAGGGTCAAGTCCCATTTCAGGGAGAATAATCGTATTTTTTTCTTTTGCAGCATCATCCAGAACGATCAAATCATATGTGTAATTTGAACTTACAAAAGGAATTCCGCTTTCAATTGCAGCCGAAGCTGCTTTCAGCGCTAGTTGAATGGGAAGCATGCAGATAATGATATCAATATCTCGTTTAGCAATCGTCTCTGCCAACTCTTTTTCCATTGAGACATCAAGTTTGATCGCTTTGGTTTTTGAATATCCTTTTTCTATGAGATACTCATCCGCCTCAAGCAAACTCTTATCAGTTGCAAAAAGATCAGCGGCAAAAATTTCGGTGATAAGAGTACTCGATTCCAGATCATGGATGACCGCCTTACCCTGTAAGCCCATACCCAATACAATAGCCTTCATTGCTGAGAACCTCCTAAGTTCCTTAAGGACAAAAAATATGTAAATCCGTTTTCAATAAAGGGGAGAGACAAGACGCGCCCTCCCACATCTTTAACCGCAGCACCAATAAGCATAAAACTCTTATCATATACCCTGCAAACAGGTGTATATTTTAGCTGAACTGCCGCTTGGAAAAAATGTAACACCTACTATCTTACCCAATCGTTTTACAAGACTTAACAAGAAAAAACACCTTGGAAAGTCAATTTTATTACCCGGGAAATAAAAAAACAAAATAACAGGCAGTTACGGGAGTTAGGGCAAAGACGTACCAAGGTAGTTGTATTGGAAAGTGCCTATTAGTAGAAAATACTGCTTCTCCATAGCCCGGCCATCCATCCTCAAAAGAATTCTCCTGCTCTGTCACGGGCGGGCATGGACCTTTGTCGCGGTCGGGTAAAGGTGTTACCGGGTGGATGGTAAAAAGAGAAACTGCAATGAGCATGCAGTAGACGTGCAAAGTTTGTCAGGGAAGAGATCGGTTAATATGGCTAGGTTGAAGATACTTATTTCCAAGACCATATCCCCAGTTCTTTCAACAACAAAACAATACCTTCTCAAGCGTACTTTGTATGTCAGATAATATGAATGGTTTGCTCAAGAAACCATCAGGCTTGTTTCCTTCGCCTTTTATAAATGAAAAAGCATCTTCAGAATATCCACTGCTCAATACAATTGGTAGAGTAGGGTTACTCTTTTTGATCACCTTCATGGCTTCAAGACCGTCCATTACAGGCATTGAAATGTCGAGTACAGCTGCACAAAAATGAATATCATTTGCACGAATTTTGTTTACAGCTTTTTGGCCGTCCATCACTGTATGGACAGTAAATCCCAATAACTCAAGCATCTTGCTCGCAACATCAATAACCAATTCGTCATCATCAGCAAGTAGAATATTTCCAGATAACTGTATCGCCATACCTTGTGAATCATCAGCTGGAATCACTTGCTGAGTCGATGATACGGTAGGCAACAGCAATCGGACAGTTGTTCCCTGACCCGGAATGCTCTCAACCGTTAGAGCCCCATGGTGTGACTGCATAATACCTACGGTCAATGCAAGGCCGAGTCCTCTGCCAACAAATCTGGTAGAGTAAAAAGGTTCAAAAATTCGTGATAAGTTTTTTGGGGTGATGCCATGTCCCGAATCTTTTATCTGACAAAACGTATATGTATCATCCAGAAGATTGTTATTTTGAAAGGGGATAGGAAAAGAATTTGTTGTAAAATAATCAGTACCAAATGTAATCTCGATTGATCCTCCGTTATCATCTAGGGACTCGACGGCATTGGTGAATATACTTTCAATCACCTCTTTTATCTGTTGTGGATCTATAGAGCAGTAGGATGGTTGGTCAGGTGGAGTGAGCTGAAGAAAAATTGATGGCTGTAGGAGATTTTCTAATGAAGTAACACATTCTCTGACGAGTGTTGCCAAGGGAATCTCTTGAAGTTTCAGTGGCTGCTGCCCTACGTAAGCTAGCATCATGGAACCAACTTGAGATGCACCTCTTGCGGCCTGTTTGGCAGCAGAAGCCATCCTGCATTCATCGGAATCAGCAGGCAAGGTATGCGTTATGAGTTCCAGGTTACCCTGTACTACCATCATAGCATTGTTGAAACGATGGGCAATGGCTCCTGCCATAGTCTTAAGGCTTTCAAGATTTTGTAACTGTTCTTCCTTGCGGGTATCCGAAATATTCAACTGCTCCTGCTCTACCTGACTTGTGATGTTACGAATAATTTCCAGCTTGGAAACAGTTCTGTCATTGTTTCTTATTGGTGTTGCTACAATATCGTATGTTTGACTATCAGGTAGTGTTTGTCGATAATGAACTATTTCATTCTCATTAATTACAGAATCAATTCTACAATGTGGACAGGGAGTCGCGGAATAACCAAATGCTTCATAGCAGAATTTACCAGTCTGATTGCCAAATGAATCAACCAATACCTTATTCATAAACTTTACAGTGTAATCACTGTTGATGATTATCAGTCCTAGCTCAATTTTTTCCAGACTTTCTACTATTGAGCGGAAGCGATTTTCGCTCTCTCGTAACTTCACAGTACGCTCTAGAACTCGATCTTCGAGCGCCATATTGCTTTTTTCAAGAGATTGGTTTAAAAGAACAATTTTTTGAACTAGGGTTCCGTAGCTGTAATACAAGACTAAAAATGAAAGGATCAGAATTAAACCACTTGTCGCTAGTATGGTGGCGAGCAACTTGCGTTTTTGTGAAAGTTCTTCAGATACGTCCACTGCGACAAAAAAATTCCCTACTATTTCACCCTTGAAGTTGATTAAGGGGGAAACCTTGATAACAAAATGAACATTACCATCTAATGTAATCTCCTGCTTTGCCATATCCCATTTATCTAATTGGTTCTTTGCAGTTGCAAACACCGTGATATCTTTTGCGACAATGGTATGTGTTTCTCCTTTAAGGATAGGAGAATTTGGATAAATTACTGTTTCCCATTCTTCGTTGAAGACAGCCATCCCAGCCATGGTATGCAATGCATTTTGTAATGTCTCAAGAATAACTTGGGCTTCGATACCGAACTGGACTGAACCAATATATGTATCATTATAAAACACAGGTTGTACTACTCGATATTGCATACTCATTAATCCTGCGTTAAATCCGGAGTGTGGACGTTTTTCAAGGTTCACTGCAGCAATGTCAGGTCTTGCTTTACTGATATCATCTCCATATTTCTCTGGCTTCTGTACACGTAGAAAAATATGATTATCAGGGAGAATCCATGCCATAGTTGAGAAGGAGGGGAATTCCTTTTTGAAGGCAGTAAAAAAAGGATTGCTCAATTTAAAAAGTGTATCACGATCTCGATTGGCAAAAGCTTGAATCATCTTTTCACGACTTCGTGAAATGGCAGGATTTATAAATAACCTGATTCTTTGTTGGTATGTGTCAGCTATTTGAGCTGAAATTCTTTCTGAAAGTATTGAAGAGCTTTCTGTTTTACCTTGAATAATTCCTACGATTTTATCGTTATGCTGCTGTAGTACAATAGTTGTAAAGACACCACAAATTGTAATGATTAAGCACATAACTGATAGTATCACTTTCCATTTTGTGTTCACAGTGTACCTTCTGTTTTTGTGTTCTTAGCAAACACTAAATCGAAATTTGTACCCAATTTATTTAATTACGGCTGAAATATTTTTCACAGCAATTTGGGGCGGAATATCAGTAAGCGTTCCAGTGATAAGGTGCATTATTAAAGCAATAATGTAACCATAGACCTTGTTCCTGATTTTCAGATTCTAGAATGCTGTGATGATTGCTCCCAGATACTTAAACTTTATGTTCAGATTAAGAATATCCGCAGAGAATTCGGGGAAAGAAGACAATTGATCACTGGCAAGATTAACCGTAGTGTAAAAAATATAAACCAATCTTACTCTCCTCAAAAATGAATCACCACTCATTCAAGCACGGTTTGTCAAAAAACGATATAGGTAAAAATACCCATTCTCACACTTTCTGAAAAACGTTCCCTTGTAAAGAGATAGCCTTGTAAGATGAAATGTCATGTGAAATGGACTTGTTACGTGTACTTATTGATGTTTTCTTGGCAGGGAAGGGGACTTCGGTAGATGTCAAGAAAGATGTCGCTTATTTTAGCCATTCATTTGTTTGAGTTCGACCTCCTTTTTCGCAGGTTTTCCAGGATTGAGATACACGGTCTTCGCTGGTTTCCAGTTTCTC
>Ga0075112_1000593_pt1 | contig 15146 bp, 12 predicted proteins | sample AntAceMetag02UKF_FD_69783 | JGI IMG/M metagenome (GOLD analysis project Ga0075112, IMG submission 69783) | Saline lake microbial communities from Ace Lake, Antarctica - Antarctic Ace Lake Metagenome 02UKF | ecosystem: Environmental > Aquatic > Non-marine Saline and Alkaline > Saline | place... | reverse complement strand
CCCGAAAAAAACTCAGAAAACACAAATATCAACCTCAAACAAGCAGCATAAAAAAACGTATTCATGTGACAACTACCTTGACACCCACCGCTCAGGGTTTTGATTCAAAATAGCTAACAACAGTCAATCGTAGATTTGACCCCCTTTTTTGCTTATTTTCCTGTCATATTTTGTATGTTTTGAAGTTCTTCGTATTATGCAGATTCCCGTGTTGTATGATTTTCTTCCTGCCATTGGTCAATAGTAGACCCCATTTCTTACTTTTTTTACTGTCCGGGTGTATGCAATTGATATTACACATTTTCAATTACACCAGATATATATGGCACTACGAGTGCGTGCTTTAACCCTTGGGTGTGTTTCGCAAAAGATCTTTCTGTCGCTGGTTTAGAAACAACTTTGGATAGCTCTTTATCGTAATAAAAGTGATTATTGGATTTTAGGCTAGAGAAACGCCCTTTATATGCGTTTAGTATTTCAGATTTGCTCCCCCAAACATACCAAACCCACGGAAATGATAAGTTCTCAGCGGGGTCGTTTTTGGCGTTTGTATTATTTTCCACTTCTGAAATCGCTTTGTCTAAATTTGGATTGCAAAGGTAGAATAGATTTAAAACTTGGACATACCCTCTTTCTGGTATGTGTATACCTGATTCGTTGTATGCCTTTATGATTATATTTCGTACAGTTGGAAGTAATTTGTCACCATCTAATTCAATTGCCTTGATACCAGTACCTACGGCGGTAGATTTGGCTGAACCGGGGTTTTTTCCGACAACAGCACCTATGCAATGGTCGCCATTTTTGATACGTTTGATTGGATGCAAATAAATTCTCGTATCGAAACGGAAAGTATCATTTCCTAACTCTAAAAATTCTGCCCAGAAGTAATGCGACATAGCTTTCCTTTAGTTGCTAATGTTGAGTTCACAGGTTGCGGGGCTGTTTCCGCAACCCTTGTGAAACGCCAGGTTAGACACTCAATTTAATAGAGTTTCTATAAGTGGTTTAATTTTTTCGATTTCTGCTATTGCAATCTTCTCAATGTTTTCATATGTGAAATTGTCCATTTCTATATATTTTGCGTACTGAGGTTTGTTTGATTTACTTTCATCTTCAAAATCTTCTAATACCTCAAGAACACTGGCCCCCGAGTCAAAAAAGTTGACAAGGCCTGTGGATTGTTTTCTTGCATGAAGGTATAGACAAAAGCCTTGTTTTTCATCCTCATCACCTGGATAAATTGCGACTTCCAAACAAAATTTAGCTTCATCTTTATAAAGCCAATCGACATATGAGGATGTCCAAGCCCCTTGGCGATCCTGATAAGTCTTAAATGGGAACAGTCTTTCTACTCCCAATGATAAAGTCCAGTCACCGTAAATCTCTTCTAATCTCTTTGTAAGTTTATCAATAAGCTTTTTACAAAAAGTTTTATTTTCAGCTGTTATTTCCTCTTTATTAGTTTCCTCATTTACGAGTTCATCTCCAATTATAACTTCTGTTAGAAAATATTTCTCATTTTCAGTTGATGAAAAAATTTCAAATTTGATGCAGCTAATTGGTACACCATTTTCGTTTAAATATTCCGCAGGTCTTATAACTTCTTGTGAAAAATCTTTTGCAAACAGAATTATTGAAATATCTTCTCCAACAGACTTATGCAGTGCTTTGCCAAATGTTTTTTCGAAGGCTTCATGAAGTGATTTGAATGGTAAATTCTGTTTCTCAAAATACTCTTTAGCTATTTTTTCAATTTCCCTCTCTGAAAGTTTATTAATCCATGATGTGTAATCTAGCACCTGAGCTATTATCTCTCTGGGGGCATATCCTCTTTTTAATTCAATAACTATTAATCTAGCATATTTATCTAAGGCGATAAGATCTAATTTTTTTCCAACGTCTGTTTTAACTTGTCGCCCAATATACAAAATTTCTTCACCGAGTAATAAAACAGGATCTTTTTCTAAAAGGTTTTCAACTTCCGACTCAAGAAGATCTGAATCTAACGGCCTAACCACTGATGCTTTATCTTTATCTGAAATTTTATATAGTTTCATTGTATGATATTTTCCTTTCTAATGCCCGGCATAAGGCGCGGCGGCTTTTTGCCGTCGTCCTTCATGCCGTTGTTCGGGCCTCTCTATTTCCTCGCATCGGTACAGATCCTGTTGACTTTTTTAGCGAACTCGTTGATGTCGAGAAAGAAGTTTGGGTATGCGCGGCGGAGCTGCTTCATTGGGCCTGCAGATACAAGAACCGGCTCAATTTTTGCTCCTTTGGCCGCTTCCGCTTCGATACGAGCGTAGTCGGTCAATGCTTGGTCGAGGCTGTCTCGATCGTAGGGTTTGATCCGCAATGTTCGCTTAAGCGAGTTGAGTATGATGAGGTGGTACGACCAACCTTTTCCTGAATTGTCCTTGTATATCTCATTTGCAGCGACCGACAGGCCCCGCATCAAGGTCAATGCGTCGAGACTCGCCTCAAGCGAAGCGACTGAAATAGAGAGGTCTTCACGAGATTGACCAATGAATCGGGGTGGTGGCATGCAACGCTCGTCAATTGCGAAAATTGTCGAAATCAGAGCGAAGAAATCAAGCCATTCCCTATCCCCCAACCGGCTCTTCAACGCTTGCCCGAGCAACGTACCCATCGATTCGACTGCTGTTGCCCACGTGTGCTGCAATCGTGTACGGATCTGTAACTCAATGCGGAGGCCATTGTAAGCCTGAGCCTGACTATTCCTATATCTGTAGATCAGATGGATGCTGCGATAGCCGTCTTCATCTCTGGGGCTTTGAATGTAGTCTTTCTGGTCAACGAGTTCGTGGGTGAATCGTTTGTTCTCACGATACTCTGATGCAAGGCTGTAAACATCTCTTACGGAGTTTAGAATGGCACGCACGCCTCCGATATCCTGCATCGTGGTAAGTTTCATATTGGGGTAACGTTTCAGTTTATCGATGATAGTGGGCATGCGCTTTAGGCGCTGTGCCACGATGGGATCGCCGCGATACAACCGGAGCTTCGTTCTAAGGGTGGCCTGAAACGTGTTGATCGGATACGCATGGCAGGCTCGCCATCTGTCCGCTAAAGCAACGGCCCTTGCAAGGTCTGATGGCGAAGGGTTGTCTTGGGTAAGGGTTGCTCCAGCCTTATTGATCTGTTTCTTTGATTCTTCTGGGACGGCAGTGAAAGCCATGCTCAGTTATTCCTTTCAGGCCCGAACCAGTGATTGTATGGTTTCTGTTTATCGTTCACAGAAAAAAAATCTTGACAAAAATTTGCGGCCTTTTTTTTTAATGTTACACTAGCTGTATAGTATGCAAATATGCATGATAAACGGAAAGGTGTTTAATCCCACATGAAACAGATTCCGTCACATATAAAGGTCCTTTTTGATGCACACATGAAGAACAAAGCGATTTCCAAGAGTACACATTTCCATTATCTAAAGTGGTTGCGGTATTATTTGAATTTTTGTGAAAAATATCGTTTAGATCAGTTGAAAAAAGAAAATGCTGTTCATTTTGTTCAAAAATTGAAGGACAAGAAACAAACTGCTCAACAACAAAAACAGGCATATCATGCCGTATCGTTATTCTATGAATTAGTAGGGCCAATTGGTTCTGAGAAAGTGGACCCATTAAAAAATAAAGATGAGAAATTAGCAAGAAAAAAAGATAATTTAAAACTAATGAACGCCAATTGGGTGCCGGTTTACGATGGATTGGTCTCTGAAATCAAACTGAGACACTATTCACCCAAAACATTGAAATCTTATAGATCGTGGATCAGACACTTTCAAAATTATACCAAGAGCAAGGATTTCCAGTTGTTATCCACCTCTGATGTAAAGGACTTTTTAACCTTTCTTGCTGTTAAAAGAAATGTATCCGCTTCATCCCAGAATCAGGCATTCAACGCCCTTTTATTCCTTTTTAGAAATGTCCTCAAAAAAGATTTTGGAGAGATCAAAGATGTGCCAAGGGCAAAAAGGAAGCCCTACATCCCAGTGGTTTTATCACGGGAAGAGATCGATACAATCATTTCTAATCTGGCCTATCCTTTTGATTTAATGGTGAAACTATTGTATGGGTGCGGCCTCCGTCTGTCTGAATGTATTAATCTGAGGGTTGGCTGTCTTAATTTCGATGCCGGTATTTTAACGGTTCATGATGGAAAAGGGGGAAAAGACAGAACCGTTCCCCTGCCTGAAACACTGATTGCGGAATTAAATGACCAGCTTCAAACGGTAATTGATTTGCACCAGCAAGATCTTGATTCAGGGTATGCCGGGACCTTTCTCCCTGATTTATTGGGCAAAAAATACAAAAATGCCGCTTAAGAACTAGCCTGGCAGTGGCTCTTTCCGGGGAAGACATTAACCTTTGTGCCCGATGAAAAAGTTTTTAGGCGGTATCATTTCCATGAAACGCATCTTCAAAAAGCCATAAAAAAGGCGGTCAACAAGTCAAAAATCCCTAAACGTGCCTCCGCCCATACCTTTCGGCATAGTTTTGCCAGTCATTTGCTGCAGGCCAATTATGATATTCGTACCATTCAGGAGCTGTTGGGGGCACAGCGATGTAAGGACCACCATGATTTACACCCATACCGTGAAAAGCGTCACCCTCAAAGAGGCCAGAAGCCCCCTCGACTTGTCAAAGAAAACAGAAGGGAGCCGAGGACATTTAGGCGGTTCGGGTGGCAAGCAAAACAGGGTAAGGCGTAAAGGGTTCAAAGCGTTCCTTGAAAAACGCAAACCGGAGTTTACGGGAGAATAAGCCGTACCGCTATAAGGCTTCTTCCGGAATATCAACGGCGGACGTGTCTTCCTGTTGCATAACCATATGCCTTGAAAAGACGTTGGGAAGAATGTTACGGCAGAAGAAACGGACGGTTTCCATCTTGCCCCGGTAAAAGATCCCATCCGCCGATTCCGCCTCAACATCTGCAAGTTTTTTGCGCGCAATGAGACCCTGCTCCAGCATGAAATGGGCCATGGCGGTCTCGGCAAAACATTCCAGGAAACGGGTGGAGATCAGTGGAATGAGGGAGAGTTTCCCCTCCTGGAAATACTGCATGAATTTCATGGTGAAATCCCCTGTGGCCTTGGATGCCTTGAAAAGGAGTTTGGCATCGGGGCCGAAATCCTCATCCTCCTGGTGTTCTTTGGTAAACGCCATGATTTCCTGTATCCAATCGCGGAAAATACTCCCCCCCTTCATGCCCAGTTTGCGACCCACCAGGTCCAGGGACTGGATGAAAGAGGTTCCTTCCCAGATGGAGACGATTTTTATGTCGCGGGCATATTGTTCTACGGGAAACTCGCTGCAGTATCCCACACCGCCCATAATCTGAATGGCATCGCGGATCAAAAAATAGCCGGCATCAGAGGAATAGGCCTTGACCAGGGGCGTGAGGAGCTCGGTCCGAAGGGAAGTTTCCTCACGGATGGCCTCATCGGGATCGTTATGGGCCACATCGATATAATACATGAGCTTTCCGATCATGGCGCGTATGGCTTCCGTGCCAGCCTTCAGGTTCATAAGCATGCGCCGCACGTCTTCATGCTGGACAATCGGTACCCTGCCACCCTCTCGGTTTGTAAAAAGGGGGCCCTGAACCCTTTCCCTGGCATATTTAAGGGCCGCGTCGTAAGCGCTTGCCGTGACCCCGAGGGCCTGGACCCCGCAACCGATTCTGGCATCATTCATCATCTGGAACATTTTAGCCATTCCGCTGTTGGGCTCTCCAAGAAGGATCCCTCTGCAGTTTCCATTCTCGCCGAAATTAAGGGTGCAGGTGGATGAGCCGCGTATTCCCATTTTATGCTCGATACCGCTGCAGAAAACGTCATTGGGCTCACCCAGGGAGCCGTCCGAATTGACACGAATCTTCGGCACAATGAACAGGCTGATCCCCTTGGTTCCCGGGGGAGCGCCCTCAATGCGGGCCAATAAGAGATGAATGATATTTTCGGTTAAGTCATGTTCGCCGCAAGTGATAAACCGCTTGGTTCCCTCAATCCTGTATATTCGAGGATCGTCGAACTCCGGATCAGGCGTTGCCTTCGTGCGTAGCCAGCCCACATCGGATCCCGCATCCGGTTCGGTCAGGCACATGGTCCCGCCCCACTGGCCGGTGTACATCTTTTCCACAAACAGCTCCCGGTCCTGGTCCGTCCCGAAATTTTCGATAAGACGGCCGTTCCCCACGGCCAGGCCCGGGTAGCACATAAAGGCGAAATTCGCCCCGGTGAAGAGCTCGCCCAAAATGCCGCTGACAACAGCAGGTAGCCCCTGCCCCCCGAATTCAGGCTTGTTGGATATACCGATCCAGCCGTTTTCCGACATGACTTTCCAGCATTCATGGAATGATGCCGGCGGTTTCACCCGCCCTTCCTCATATGAACACCCTTCCCTGTCCCCGTCCTGCATGGCAGGGCCCAGGACTTCCCGGCACACCTTGAGCGCTTCGTCAATCATCATACTGAAGTCTTCCCGGTCAAAATCCTCATAGGCCTCGTAAGCCAGAAGTTTGTCCACATCCAGGTATTCGAAAAGGACAAATCTCAAATCCCTGTCATCCCTGTTGAAATAGTTGATGCCCATGCCTTTCTCTCTCCTTTGATACTACCCCATTAGGCCTTAGCGCCTGTTAACCCTTCGATTCCGCAATCCGAAATGATGTTACCAGTCGTATTCTTCCCGTTCAATAATGGTGGCCACCCCCTGACCGCCTCCCACGCAGGCATTGGCACAACCGTATCGTCCATTATTTTCATTCAGGATTCGGGCCAGGGTGCCCACCAGGCGTGCGCCGGTCGAACCCAGTGCATGGCCGATGGCCACACCGCCGCCCTTTACATTGACCGTTTCCGGATCCAGGCCCAATTCCCTGATGCAGTTGAGGGCCACCACACTGAAGGCCTCATTGATCTCCCAGAAGTCGATGTCGGAGGCCTTGAGACCGGCTTTTTCCAACGCTTTCCGGCTGGCCGGCACCGGCCCCGCCCCCATGATGGTAGGATCCACCCCGGCGAAACCGATGGACCGTATGGTGGCAAGGGGTTTGATCCCTTTTTTCTTTGCGGTCTCCTTGCTCATGAGCAGCATGGAAGAGGCGCCCGCGTTCAGCGGGGAAGAATTTCCCGCCGTAATCACCCCGTCTTTTTTGAAGGCCGGTCTCAACCCTTCAATCCCTTCAAGGGTGGTATCTCCCCGTACCGCCTGATCCTTGTCCACGGTCATGACGGTTCCGTCGTCCTGGGGGGCTTCGATGGGCATAATTTCCCCATCGAAAAACCCCTCTTTCTGAAATTTGGCCGCCAGCTGGTGGGAACGAACCGCCCATTTGTCCAGATCCTCTTTGCTGAGATCTGTCTGGGAAAACAGCTTTTCCGCCGTCATCCCCATGTTCATGGCATTCATCATATCCCAGTGCTGAAAATCGGGATAGAGAAAGAGCGTCATGTTCGGTGCAATCAGCCCTCTTTCCGTGGTATATCCACCCATGGGGATTCGGGTCATGTGCTCGTAGCCGCCCACCATCACCACATCCGCGTAATCCTGTGCAATCTCCATGAATCCGATCTGGATGGCGGCCATGGCCGATCCGCACTGTTGATCCACGAACTTGGCGGGGATGGTCTCGGGCAGGTTGTCCAGGAAAATGGGAAAACGGCCCCCATAGGCCCACTGCTCTCCTACAGCGGTGGCGCACCCCACCAGGAAATCATCGATCTCTTCGGCATCGATACCCGTTCGTTCAATCAGTTCCGGCAGCAGTTTCGCCAGGAGTTCATCGCCTCTCATCTTACAGAACCAATCCCTAGCCGGGTCTTTCGGTCTGGAGCGGGATTGGCTGTCCTCAAATATCCGGCTATAACAACTTCTTTCATGGGTAATCCTCCTTGTTCGATTTTGGATTTTGGATCTGGGATTTTGGATTTCGATCTTTTATGGAAACCGTGGACCAAAACCTCTATTCTGAGTAAAAGGTCTTTCCCGATTCGGCCATCTCACTGATCAGCTTAGCCGGCTGGAACCGTATCCCATACAGATTTTCCAGTTCCTGCAGCTTTTCATACACATTCTTCAGTCCCCACTTATCGGCATATCTGAGAATCCCCCCCCTGTAGGGCGGAAACCCGGTGCCATAGATCATGGCCAGATCCATATCCTGCGGACGATCGCAGATCCCTTCTTCCATCATGAATGCTGCTTCGTTGATCCCAAGAGCGAGCATGGCATCGATGATCTCCTGTTTGGACATCTTTTTGAAGGCGATGCCCTTTTTTTTCAGGTACGCCTGTACCGCCTCCACCACGATTGGATTGGGAACCGGCTTTTCACCGCTGTAGTCAAAATACCCGGCACCGGTTTTTCTGCCGTAGCAACCCGTATTGTAAATGACCTCCGTCAGAGGATGCACCGTATACCGTTCGCCCAGCCTCTTTTCAAATGTTTTGTTGACATGGTAGTTGATATCGATCCCCGTGAGATCCGCCAGGGTTGCGGGACCCATGGGCATTCCGAAATCGATCATGGCCTGCTCCAGAAGCCCCCCGTCCACGCCGTCGGCGGAAAGAAAAACCGCGCCCCCAAAAAGGCCACCCAACTGCCGCGACACATAAAACCCCGGGCCGTCATTGACCACGATGGGTATTTTCTTGATGACCCTGGCAAAAGCAACGCTCGTGGCCAGTGTCGGGTCGGAGGTTTTCTCCGCGCAGATGATCTCTAAGAGCGGCATCCTGTCCGCGGGGTTGAAAAAATGGAGCCCGATCATCCTGCCCGGATCGCTCAGGATGGTCGCCATTTCCGTAATGGGGAGTGCGGAAGTGTTGGTGGCAAACACCACGTCGGGTCTGCAGATCCCTTCCAGCTGTTTCCAGATACCCTGCTTCACATCCATATCTTCCAGAACGGCTTCGATAACCAGATCCACATCTTTCAGGTCTTCCAGGGAGCTGGTCGTGGTCAAATGGTTTTCGATCATTGCGTCAAGATCTTTCTTTGTCATCTTCCTTTTCTTGATGGAATAAGCGAAAGTCTTCCGGACCGCCGCCACCCCTTTTTCGATGGCACCGTCGTTAATATCCCAGAGCACTGCCCCGATACCTTCTTTCAAAAGCAGGTTGACGATGCCCGAACCCATGACCCCACCGCCCAGCATGGCGACCTTCGCAATTTTCGCCGGTTTCAACCCCTTGATCCTGGGAAGTTTGCCTGCTGCCCGGGTGTTAAGAAAGATGCCGATCAGGTTCTTGGCCACATCAGATATGGCGCAATCCGCAAAAAGACCGACCTCTCTTTCAATATCGGCCTCTATGTCGTATCCAAGACCCTGCTCAAAGGCATCTAAAGCCTTGAAAGGCGCGATATACCCTTTCCCTTTCTGCATGGCCATGTACCTGGCGTAATTGACCATTGCCGTTTTCTCGGCAGCGCTGGGCAGCCGGTCATTGATATTCCTGGTCACGTGAAGTTGAAAGTTGAGCTTACCCGATACGAATGATTGGGCCGCTTCAAAGGCCTTTTCCAGAAGCTGCTCGGCGGGGACGACCTGGTCCACAAGCCCTCGCATGAAGGCCTTTTCCGATTTGATGGGCTTTCCGGTGGTAATCATATCGAGGGCATTCGGGAGGCCCACGAGCCTGGGGAGTCTCTGGGTTCCCCCGGCGCCCGGGATGAGCCCGATCCGTACTTCGGGCTGCCCCAGGTTGACGCCTTGTGCCGCAACACGATAGTGGCAAGCCATGGCGGTCTCCAGACCTCCCCCAAGGCAGTTCCCATTGATGGCCGCAATGACCGGTTTGGGGGCCACCTCTATGCTGTTCAGAAACAAAGCGGCTTTGAGTGCCACTTGAAAGACCTCATCCCTGTTCTTTATAAGCTGAAGCTGTGTGATATCGGCGCCGGCGATAAAGTTTTTCCCCGTGCCCGTCAAGATGACGGCTTTCACCGTATCATCTCCAAAGGCTTCAATGATGGCTTTCCCAAAGTCCTGACCCATCTGTGACGACATCTGGTTTACCGGAGGGCTGTCAATGGTCAGGACGGCCACACCGTCTTCAATGGTTACCCTGATGGTCCTGTATTTTGTCTTCATGCCTTTTAACGCCTCCTTTGGAAATGAGTTGATCTACATCCGGGATCCCAAACATACGGAACAGAAGGATCACCGGACAATACCGGCGTTGAGCCTTAATACACACTTTTTTGATCTGCCGATATGTGGGTTCTTTGTCAAATTATTACATCAATGTACCGATTCATAGCGTTTCCCCGGGGATTATGGGTGGACATCCCATGATTCAAAGCGCTAAATTTTGAACTGGATCATATAGTTGTATCCATGATTTATTAAACCAACCTTCCTAAATTTTTTCACGGTCTTAAACGCCTTTCTTCGGCATTTTTACGCACCCTCATCCGTTTCGCCCACTTCTTCCATTATTCGCCGCATCCATTCCGGAATCCGTACCTCCTTTTGAGGGTACCACTCTTTGACATAGGGTTTGATATCGATAACGGGGCTTCCATTGACAGCGTCAATGCCGGCAACTTCCAGGACGTTGTCTTTTCTTTCGCACAAACGGGCCACAGTCGTGAGGATCGGGTTGGGCCGGGCCGGGCTGCAAGTGGAAAAAAGACCGGTCAGGGGTATTTCCTTTCTGCCCATGGGATGCACCCGAGTGAGCGACCGGCTTTTTTCGGGCGTCTTGTGCGCCCAGTACAGGATCACCAGATGAGAATAGGCTTCGATGTCCTCCAGAGTCCCGGCCAACTCAGGATTGATGATAATTTCCGATTTCATTTTTCGAATTTTTCGAACTTGGGCCTTTACGGCCGTCATCCGCTCCTTCATTTCAATGCCATCTTCTCCGGCCTTGAGAAAAGGCTCATCAATTTCGTTTCTGATAAAGCCCACCGGCTTGAGCATGATGGGGTCGAAGGTTTGATCCGGCGCATGGGCTGCATGATGGAATGTTTTCATATGATTTCTCCTTATTTTGTTGTTTTTCACAACCTAACACCGGATGCCCGGCACTAAAAGCTATATCTGACCGCCATATAGACATTTTTGTTATTTTCGAATTGCGAGAAAAACACATGGTCGTCGCTGCACCTCCGGGGATGACACCCCGGACCATATCTTTAAGATATAACGGGTACCGCTTTATCTTGTTAAGTTTAAACATTACATCTTTTTCATGGCCATCAATAAATTGAGCCATTTCATACAAATTCATCATGCCGGAAGCTAGCCCTGCTGCTCGATGCCAAGCAAGTCAAATTTAGAGGTTTCAATTTCCTTGCTGAAATCGTAATCTGCGGCTATCCCAATGTGAATGGGGTCCATGTAAACTCCTTGGCTTAATGATGATGGAGTGGTTGCCGATGTCCAACAAACCAACCTATGAAGAATTGGAACAAGAGATCCGGGCGTTAAAAAAGGAAGTCGTTGAACAGAGACATAACAAAAAATCCCAGCAAGAGCATGAAAAGGGTAAATTCATTGGAGCCGTAGAATCCCTACAAGATATTAGTGATGGGGAAAAAGCCCAAGAAACGTTGCGTAAGACCATGCAGCCACTTGATAAACGGATCAAAGAGCTGAATTGTCTCTACGCCCTTGCCGATTTAATTGAAAAGCCGAGCATCTCGTTGGATGAGATATTTCAAGGCACCCTTGACCTTATTTCAGCCGCCATGCAGTATCCTGAAATCGCTTATGCACGCATCATCCTGGAAGGGGCGGCATTTAAAACAAGAAACTATAAGGCAACCCAATGGCGGCAGGTTGCGGACATCATTGCCCATGGAGAGAAAATCGGAAAATTAGAGGTCGGTTATCCGGAAGTAACACCAGGGTGGGAAAATGATCCTTTCCTGGCGGAAGAGAAAACCCTGTTAACTGCCGTTGCCGAAAGAATGGGAAAAATCGTTGAACATAAACACGCGGAAGCGGCGCTATTTGAAACGGAGAAGCGATTTCGTGATTTGGTAGAAAATTCAATTACCGGAATTTCCATTATTCAAAATGACCAGGTCGTCTATCAAAACCTCTTACAGGAGAAACTCCTTGGCCCTTTACCCCGGAAGCCAAAATTAGTAGAAGCTGAGAGTATCCATCCGAATGATATTGAAAAAGTAGAGGCATTTTACAGAAAGATCACTTCAAAAATGGTTCGCATCCAGGAAACGGATTTCAGGTTTTATCCTCCGGAAAAAGCGAAGACCGGCATTCATTTGAAATGGGTACATTGCCAGGCAAGCGCCATCGAATATCAGGGGAAAGGCGCCATATTAATCAATATGATGGATATTACCCGTGCCAAAGAGCTGGAAACTCTTTTGAAAATTCAGGACAAGATGTCCTCCTTAGGTCGTGTGGCTGCCGGCATTGCCCATGAAATAAGAAACCCACTTTCGGGAATCAATATATATCTGGACACGTTGGAGAAAATTTACAATAAGGAAGAAAGTTTAGGGAAGGTAAGGCAGATTCTTGCACAACTCCAGTCGGCTTCAAATAAGATTGAGTCCGTAATCAGAAGGGTCATGGATTTTTCCAAACCGAGCGCACCAAAGTTGGTTCTGACAGGTGTAAATCAGCCCATTGAGGATGCCATTGGCCTTGCTTCCGTCAGCTTACGTAAAAGAGGCGTTAAGATTGATCAAAACCTGGCTGAGAACCTGCCAATGGTCCACGTTGATCCACAGTTAATCGAGCAGGTTATTTTAAATCTGATAACCAATGCCGCAGAAGCCATGAAAAATGTGGATGGCGCAAAGCAAGTAAAGATTACTTCGTCGGCGGAAAATCATCTTGTTTTAGTGAAGATGTCCGATTCCGGTCCCGGCGTTCCTTTGAATTTGAGAGAAAAAATATTTGATCCTTTTTATACCACCAAAACTGAAAGTACGGGGATAGGCCTTAGTCTTTGCCATAGGATCATTACGGATCATGGTGGATCCCTGAGTGTGTCCGAAAGCAGATGGGGCGGGGCGGAATTCACCATTAAATTTTCAATCAAAAAATCCGGGATACCCAATACCTCAAAGGGGGTGTCAGATGGTTTTTAAAACCGCAAGTACGGCGAACAAGATAATTTATTCCATATATATCGTTGATGATGAAAAGACCATAAGGGAAGGGGTCTGCATGGCCCTTGAGCCGGACTACCAAGTGGCGACGTTTTCAACAGCCGAGGCCGCCATTGAGGCCATGGAAAATAGGCCTCCAGACCTTATCCTGCTTGACATCGGATTGCCGGGCATGGATGGGATCAAGGCGCTTGGCATCATTAAGGGCCTTTACCCTGATACGATGATCATAATGATCACCGCATATGAAGATCTTGGTACAGGGATCTCCGCCATGAAGTCCGGCGCCTTCGATTATGTGGTGAAACCGCTTCATATGGACGCCCTCGAGGTAACCATCCATAATGCCATTGAAACCATCCGATTAAGGAAGGAGATTCGGAACCTACAAGAGAATTATCTCAAAGAGAACCTTCCATGCTTTATCGGGGAGAGTAAAGCGATCCAGGATGTAATGGAATTTATAGAAATGGTGGCCAAAAGCCCTGACACCCCGATCCTGATCCTTGGGGAGACGGGTACGGGCAAGGAATTCCTTGCCGGCGCCATCCATTACAGAAGCCCCAATTTCAAAGGTCCCTTAATGACCGTCAATTGTGCAGCCATTCCAAAAGACCTGATTGAGAGTGAACTCTTCGGGTATGAAAAAGGGGCCTTTAGCGGAGCAGGTGCAACCGGTAAGAAGGGCCTCATAGAGGAAGCCGCAAACGGGACCCTCTTTCTTGATGAGGTGGGCGATTTAAGTCTGGAAGCCCAGGCAAAGCTCCTTCGATTTCTTGAAGAAGGTGAATTTTACAAGGTAGGCGGAACAAAGAAACGACAAATTCAAACCAGGGTCGTCTCTGCCACCAACAAAGATTTAGACCGCATGATAGAAAAAGACCGGTTCAGAAAAGACCTCTATTTCAGGCTGGGCGTTATTAAGATCCAAGTCCCATCGTTGAATGAACGCCGCGATGATATCCTTCAGATTGCCAAACATTTTCTATACGAATTCAGCCGCAAATTCGGAAAAACATTTACCGGCATTTCTCCCCGGGCTGAGAACGCATTAATGGCGTACAACTGGACGGGTAATGTTCGCGAACTGAAAAATATGATTGAAAGAGGGGTTCTCATCGGGAAAGGACCGGAACTGGATGATAATGATCTTAACATTAAGGGTTCACATGAGGCTGAAGGATTTGAGGAGGATAAGAACCATACGGCATTTCCGCCTCTTCCGGCGACCGGTATCGACCTTGCCGTGGTCCAAGAATCCCTGGACAGACATTATATTGAAGCGGCGCTGAAAATGACGGATGGGAATGAAAGCAAGGCAGCCAAGCTCCTTAACATGAACCATCACACCTTTCGCTACCACCATAAAAAACTACAAACATAATAGATTTCCCTCACCGACGGACTGAACTCACAATTCAGGTTGCTGATGTCTGTGCTGATCTTTTGATTTCGAAAATATTCTACATCGATTTAGCAATTTTTCTAAATCTGCTGTTCCTGGAGTTCCTTCTGCGAGGGTAGGCATGCTAACGTTCTGAATGTCCATGGTTTATAATGATAATGCCCAAATGGTACGTATTATGCATTAACACAGGCAGAAGAGAAAACCGGTTCGTTCCAATTTTCAATAAATTGAAATTTTTGTTTTCCATTTTTTCAATATTTTTCACGGGTGAAAAACCAGCATGGACCTTTTTAACAAACTCAAAAGCATGGAAATATTGCTTGTCGATGATGATGAATGGATAAGAGATTCCCTGTCCCTATTCTTTGAAAGTGAAGGATGCCACTTAACGGCACTTGAGACTGCCGAAGAGGGCGTAGAAGCGCTAAAAAAGCATGACTATGACATTTTAGTCACCGACTACAGATTACCGGGCATGGATGGCCTGGAGCTTCTCAGACACATTCAAGATACGCAGCCACATATCATGACGGTACTCATCACTGCCTACAAAAGTGAGGATGTTGTTTCAGAGGCAGTGAAGTTAGGGATTCAGGATTTCATCGAGAAGCCCTTTA
>Ga0075112_1000586_pt1 | contig 15254 bp, 11 predicted proteins | sample AntAceMetag02UKF_FD_69783 | JGI IMG/M metagenome (GOLD analysis project Ga0075112, IMG submission 69783) | Saline lake microbial communities from Ace Lake, Antarctica - Antarctic Ace Lake Metagenome 02UKF | ecosystem: Environmental > Aquatic > Non-marine Saline and Alkaline > Saline | place... | reverse complement strand
TAAATTTTTCTATATAAATATCCTTTATATTATCTTGTATAATATGATTTTGTATAAAATTTTCATATTGATTAAATTTTCTTGTATCTGACTTTATAAAATATTCTATTTTATCTGTATCGCTAGGTAATCAAGAATATATAATACAAAAATCTAAAGGAAAATTTTGAAAAATTGAATCTCATCAAAATTTTTGAAAAAAATCATAACTATCGTATTTAATATTGTCTATTATTGAGATGTCTTCTTCTCAATTAAATTGCTCACATAAAAATAAAGTTGGATTTCAAGTATTTAAAAGAGTATTCATCGCATTGTCTCATATGCTATTACCATATTTTGTACTATATTCCATTTTCCAAGCTAACCTAAAAATCTCATCAAATTCTTTAGTTTTTATAAAATTATTATAATCTAATAATTTTTCTTGAGAAATACTTCATGTTAATAAATAAGTTGCAACAGATAGGGTTGCTCAAAATGTTCATGTAAAACCAAAACCATGTCATCTTGAAGCTTCTGACAATATTGATATTTCAATTCATCATTTAAAATCACTAGAATAAATAGTTTTTTCTAATAATTTAAGAATTTTTGATGTTTTTTTATTAACATTGTTTATATCAATTTCATCAAATTTATTATTTATAATATTGTAAAATATAGAATTTTTAATAATTATTTTTTTTTCGCTAATTTTATTTATACCAATATAACACTTTAACGGGATTTTTGATTTTAAACGCAGATAATTAGATCTATGTCATATTCAAGAGGCTCCCCATAAAAAAGAAAAACATCCACTTATAATGATATCATTATTTACAAAAAAATCTTTATATATTTCGGGGAAAGAATTTTGTAAACTTTTAGTATTCATACTTATTCTGTCTTGCATGTTTTTTATAATTTATTTTTCTAAATCCACCCTACCTATTCCCAATAAAATATTCATCCAATAAATCTCTATCCATAGCGAAGTATTTCGTCTTCTGATATCATAAATCAAAAGTAAGATCATAATAATATCACTCTATATCTGAAATTTGATGACCATAGTTTCATTTTATTGCTTTTCATACTAATACGTCTGCATCTAAACCATTGAAAAGAGCTACTATAGAAAATATTTCTGAAAAAGTTTCACAAACTCACTCTTTATTATTCATTGTTTCAAATATATTAAAAACCTTCATTATATCTTTATGTGTATTTACATAATTTTGTATTTGATCATCTCACCAACCATCTTTATTTAATAAATCTTTTATTGTAAGATTATATTTCATATTATTTTTCATATCTTCATATAATTGAGATAATTTTTTCTTATTAAACTCTTTAGAATATTTTATAATATCATACATATCTTGTAATTTATAATTATATCCTGATTTTGAAGCCCAAAAAAAACTATTTTCAAGTAATTCTTCTAATCTTCATAAATCTATATTTTTATAATAAGATTTGTATCATATAGGATATACTTTCAAATCTCATGATAAAACATAATATTTACCTCATTTTCTGTATACATACTTACCTCATTGTGCATGATAAACAGCCATTAAATACTGTGATTTTTCATCTATATCATTGGGTATTGTTGTATAACTAACTTCTCCATGGTTTATTAAATAATATAATTTGCCTTCTTCTTCAAAAATGGCTGATTTATAAATAGTGTCTCCTTTTGAATATAATATTCCACCTATAATATTTACTCAATATGTCTTTGTTTTTTCTTTATTATATTTTGTTATAATAGGTAAAGAGTTATAATTTATATTATAATCTCAAACATATTTTATATTTTCTTTTCTTACTATTATAATCTTATATTTTCAATTATCTTTATAGTAAAATACCATACTACCTGGATTTTCTTTTTTAGCAGTATTTGTATATAAAGACTTCTGTGAAGAAGAAATATTGCTATAAAAATTATATTGTTCAAATAAAAACCAATGTCATCATATTTTATAAAAATTTCATTCAATATTAGAAGCTTCTGCGTATTCTGTAATAGTATATGAAATCTTTTTTGCCCCGGAATAATTATAATTATAGTATTTATAAGAATCTATATTTATTTTATTTTCTAACCAAAAATCACCTCACCATATATTATTTTGACAATTTATTTCATCTTTTTTTTCTATAGATAATTTTTTTATTGTTATTAATACTTTATATATATCTTTTTTAGATCTAAATTTAGTATAAATTTCAGCTACTTTATCGTGTAAATTTTGTAAATAATCCTTTTTCTTTATACATACTTCAAAAGTTGATAATGAACTATATTTATTTTCAACTTTTCCTAAATATGTATCTAATTTATTTCATATAAGATTATTTATTTCACTTTGAGAATAAGAAAAAGTTACTGAAAATAAAAAACTTATAATCAATATTGTAAATAATATAATTTTTTTATACATTACAAAAATTTTATTAAATTAAATACTTTTTAAGTTGTTAATGTTTTTATGTGAATTTTCTTCTAATAAGATTAATATTTTTTACTATAATTTATATTATACACCTAATTCGTTTTGCATATATTCAGTTCTATTTGCAAAAAAGAATGCATCTTCTACAGATATAAGTCTTTTTCTTATTAGAGAAAGAAGATAATCTTCAAGGGAAATCATTCCTACTCCTCTACTTGTTTGCATTACATTATATATACCTGCTATTTGATTTTCTCTTATAAGATTTGATACTGCCGGACTACATATAAGTATTTCAAATGCGGCGATCATCCCTCATCATTCTTTTTTAATAAGTCTTTGTGCTATAATAGCTCATAAAGTATCAGCTAATTGAACTCTTACTTGATTTTGTTGATCTGTAGGAAAACTGTCTATTATTCTATTGATAGTTTGTGGGGCAGATTTAGTATGTAAAGTAGTAAACACTAAATGTCATGTTTCTGCTAAAGTAATAACTGATGATATACTTTCAGCATCTCTTGCTTCTCATACTAGTATAATATCTGGTCTTTGTCTCATGGCTCACATAAGGGCTGTAGCATAATTTGGTACATCTTTACCTAATTCTTTTTGTTCTATTAAAGATTTTTTAGCATGATATTCATATTCTATAGGATCTTCTATAGTAATAATATTTTTAGCATAATTCATATTTACTTCTTCTATCATTGCTGAAAGAGTAGATGTTTTACCACTACCCGTAGGTCATGTTACAAAAATAATTCATGATTTTTTCGCTATAAGTTTTTTAAATACTATAGGTAATTTTAAATCATCAATAGTAGGTATTTTTTCTCCCAAAAGTCTAAAAACTATCATAACTGTATTTTTTTGCATAGAAATATTTACTCTAAACCTTCTTCCATTATAAGCAAAACCTAAATCTAAATTTTGTGTTACTCTAAACGCTTCTCATTGTATGTCTGTCATCATCCAGTAAGCTAATCATTGCATCAAATCTGGCTCTAATTTATCTAGTTTTCTAAGTTTTACTACACCATCATTAACTCTTACTGCTGGGTATTCATTAGCTATCAAATATAAATCTGAACCTTCATTATCCACTAAAATTTGTAGAAGAAAATTTAGATATTTTTCTGTATTTTTTTTCATTTCCTCTAACTGATCTTTATCCATTTTTTATTATTTAATTATTAATAAATTTTTCTTTCTACCCAATAAGTATATAAATATATATATAAAAAGTCAAATGTTTAATAAACATTTTTAAGTTTTTTATATATAATAGCTTATTTTATATATATTTTCATTGATTTTTTTATACAAAATAATATAATACTTTTATTGTTTTATTTTATTATGTTTTAAAGATGCAAGAATATCTAGATAAGTATCCTTATTTACTTCCTATTTTAGTTTTTTTTTGATATTTAATTATTATTTATATTTTATCAATACCTGTAAAGAAAATATTTAAAAAAATATTAGCTAAAACAGATACAGATATAGATGATAAAATATTTGAAAAAACTTGAACTTGGATTAAAATTTTAGTTTTTTTAGTTTGATTTAATTTAATCTATTTCTTATATTTAGAACAACTTGGATTAAATTGAATAACTTTAGGTTATAAACTTATAATAAGTTTAGAAATAATATGTATTTGGATAATATCTTTCAAAATATTTAAAATATTAAGAGACTATTTTATAGAAAAATTTAAAAACATATTAAGCCCTAATGGTATTAATATGTTAAAATTATTATTAGATTTATTATTAGGTCTTATTCTTGTTATACTTATACTTAATACATGGTGAGTAAATATAGCTCCATTATTAGCTTCGGCAGGTATATTATGATTAGCTGTAGCTCTAGCTTCCAAAGAAATTATATCTAATTTTCTTTCAGGAATAATATTGTTTTTAGATAAATCTATAAATGTATGAGATTTAGTAGTATTAGCTGATGGTACATCTGCAAAAATACAAGAAATAAATGTAAGAACTACTCATTTTAGAAAGGCCGATGGTGTAATAGTTATTCTTCCAAATAGTGTCTTTTTAAATAAACAAATAGAAAACAAATCTATACCAAAAAAATCTAAAACTAGAAGAGTAGAGGTTGCTGTTGGTGTAAGTTATTGATCCGATTTGAAAAAAGCTAGAGAATTGTTGACTGAATATTTGAAAGAAGTAGATTGAGCTAAAGAAGAAACTATTAATATTTATTTAGATATGATGTGAGATTGGTCTTTAAATATTATTGCAAGAGTAGAGGTTCCTGCTACTAAATATGACTTTATGTCTGCTAAACATATTTTGGAAAAAGTATATGTAGAATTCCCAAAAAATGGTTTAGAATTTCCATTTCCTACCTATAATATTGTAAAAAAAGGTTCATAAATATAATAAATTATTCCGCTATATTTTTTTCCTGCGGAACAGAATTGAATCATATCACAACAACGGTTGACTGTGTTTTTAATAATGTTGTGATAAAATATAGAACTAATTCTTAAAAAATATAAACTACATAATTTATTATATTTATTCACTGTTAGCCATGGAGAATTCCGTGGTTAGGGGGCGTTTTTATTTTATCTTCTTTCCTTGCGGAAAGGATAATGTTGTTTCTGTTATTTGTGTTTTGTTTTTTTTGAGAAGAGTATATATTTTTAAGTGTATGCTCTTTTTTTTATAATTAATTCAATTTGTTTGATTTTAGTTAGAAATTTTGTTTTAAAGGATGTGAGAATTATGTAGCTATGAAATAGTTGTCTATTTAGTTTTTACTCTAAAAATTAAAATATTGTCTTCATAGAGAACTAGTAAAACTCTTTGTTTTTTTTGTGTTTCATTTCTAATTAATGATATTTTTAATAAATTCTCTAATATTTATATTTTTTGTATTTTTTGATTTTCATATATAAATATTTTTTCATTTTTTTGAAAGGAATGTATTGTTATAAATTTTATATCATCATCATTTTGCTTTTGATATATAATTTATAATTTCATCTATAACTCATTTTCTAAAGTCATAAATTTCAAAATAATCCATAAGTTCTCTTATAAAAAACTTACCATATTTTCATATATAAATTTCTATTGTATCTTTTTTTATTTTATAAACCTCTATATCTAAATCTTTATGTAATTCTTCTATAATATCTTCTATATTTATATTTGGTATAATATTTTCTATCTGATTATAAAGATTATTAAAATTTTTATAAAAATCTAATGATATTTCTTCAAATTTAGGAAAAATATCATTTCTTACAAAGTTTCTTTTTGATATATTATTATCTAAATTTGTTTTATCTAAAAAATATGGAATTTTATTATCATCACATATTTTTTGAATATCTTTTTTTGAATAATCTAAAAGAGGTCTTAGTATTTTTTGTTTTTCAGAATATATTTTCATATTAAGAAATCATTTTAGTCATGATCATCTTCAAAGATTAATAATACTTGTTTCTATTCTATCTGTAAGATTGTGTCATAATACTAGAATTGTATTGTCTTTTCACCATCATAATTTTTTGAAAAAATTATATCTTGCATTTCTAAGTATAGCTTCTCTAAAGTCTTTTCATTTATATTCTTCTATATTAATATCAAATTCTTTAAAATATCATTTTAAAAATTTAATTTCTTTTTTGGCTTCTTTACGAAAGTTATGATCATAAATAGCTATTTTTATTTTTTTTTGATCTATTTTTTTAAATTTTAAAATTTGAGTTAAAATATAAAGTACAAACATACTATCTGGTCATCAAGAAACTCAAACTATATATTTTGTATTTTTTTTAATATAGTGAATAATTTTTTTTTGAATAATTTGTAACATTTTAGCTTATATTATATAGTATATAAATATATAATTTAATTAGTAATAATAATAAGAAAAAAACTATCAATATATGTTAAAACTACGAAAATTCATTATTATACATTGCTATTAAATTAAAATCAATTGTTAAAAACATTTTTAAAAGTTTAAAAAAATTATAAAACTCCTATTTTTATAGAAAACGATTTTAAACAACTTTTAAACTATTTAAAATTATTTCCACAAAATATTTCATCATGAATTACTTATATTGTTTTCTATATCATCTATAACATTATTATTTTTATGTTTTCAGCAATTTTTTATTAAAGGTTCTGATATAGTAAGTAATTGATATATAAACTCTTCTAAATTTATAGTTTTATCTTTAGGGTTTATTATAAACTCTTTATCGTGTATTTCTCAAGTACTTCTTCTATTTTCTTCTAACATAAAAATAACTTCTTTATTAATAATTTCTATATTATAAATATAATCTTCAAAACAAATATCACAAGAAGTTTTAATATCGGTATTTAAATCTAATATGGTTATAAAAATTTCAGTACTATTTAATCATCTAATTAATATATTTCATGAAATTCATTTATCTCATATAATATTAAAACCATTCATATATTTATTTACTAAAGTAATTTTTTCTACTTTTCAAGGATTAGATAAAAACTCTGATATTTTAATTTTCCAGTTACTATCTTTCATTTATAGGGATTATAAAGAATAAATATATATTTTTTATATGTAATTTTTTTTAATATACAATAGTTTTTTAATTATTTTTCATAAACTTTTTTTAAAGCTTTATCGAAACTTTTTGATACGAAATCATAATCTCCACTTTTTGGATATATATAACTATTAGGATCTAATAATCATGTAGGTCTTATAATTTGTTCTACTATATCAATATCTACAAGTTTTAATTCATATTTACCAGGAGTTGCTGAAACAAACATAACATTAACTTTTTTTTTCTTTCTTTTAGATTTTTTTAGATAGGCTGTTCATATATCGTTTTTAGCTATAATTTTTTTAAAATTTAATAGATATTCAAATTCTAACCAATTTAAAGGACGATGATCTTTACTTGAAGGTAAACGAAAACCATAATTTACTAAATTTTTTTTTCTACTAGCGTCAGCTTGAGGCATAGCTTGAAATTGAGGAATAGTCATATGAGATTCATCAATTATCAATAAAAATTCTTCAGGAAAATAATCAAAAATAGTTTCAGTTGGTTCTCATATTTTTCTTCAATCAAAATAACGAGAATAATTTTCTATACCTCCAGTAAAACCAGTTTCTTTTATCATTTTCATATCATATTCTACTCTTTGTTTTATTCTTTCAGCAAATAAAAGTTCTCATCTTTTTTTGAAATATTCAACTTGTATATCTAAATCTTCTTTAATTTTTTTTAAAATTTTATCTAAATCGTCTAGAGATTGAACAAATTGTGTCGCAGACCATATTATTATATTATCTATGGTTCATCCTGATTTCCAAGTAATAGGGTCTTTTTTTTCTATATATTCGATAGTATTTTCATCAAATATAATTCTATATAACATATTTTCTATACTAGAAAAAACATCTAATATATTTCATCTAAAATCAAAAGTTCCAGCTACTAAATCACCTTTCATGGGTTTATATTGCATAGCTAATAATTTTTCTTTAATTTCTTTAAAGTTATAATTATTTCATACTTTAAAATCTAGTTTAAATTTTTCAAAATCTTGTTTAGAACCAAGACCATATATAGCTGACACAGAAGATATAATAATAGTATCTGGATTTGTAATTAAGCTAGACATAGCAGCTAAACGATACATTTCTATATCTTTGTTTACAGCAGAGTCTTTTTCTATATACATATCACTTGCTGGAACATAACTTTCAGGTTGATAATAATCAAAATAAGATACAAAATAATGAACAGAATTATCAGGAAAAAAACCTTTAAATTCAGTAGTAAGTTGAGCTGCCAATGTTTTATTATGAGAAAGAACAAGAGTTGGTAATTTTAACTCATTTATAATATTTGCTATAGTAAATGTTTTACCTGTTCAAGTAGCCCCCAAAAGAACAACTTTATCTTTTCATTTATTGAAAGTATTTATTATTTCTTTTACGGCTCTAGGTTGATCTCAATCTAATTGATAAGGACTTTTTAAATGAAACATACAAAAAAAATAAATTATAAAAAGAAAAAGGTGAATTACATAGTAAGAAAGCCTGTAAGGGTTAAAAATCTTACATAAAGAAACTATCTCCCATTAGACTTTTTATGTCTCTTGCTGATTCTACTTCATCTATTCCTTCTATAATACGAGCTAATTGATTTACATTTTTGATGGTAGATGTCTCAATTTTAATAACAAAAGTCATTTTTAATTCATCAGCTGTCATAGCTATAGAATCTGTTTTTTCTACAAAACAATTTTTAGCCTTCAAAAAAGCTTTAATTTTATTGGAAAGACCTAAACTATTTTCTCCCCAAACCTCTATAAACATATAATCATCTTTATTATGTTTTTGTTGAACGTTAGATTTTTCAGCATCATTACTAGTCATTTGCATTTTCAATTTATATTTTACAAATATAAAAAAGATTTATAAGCTAATAATATTTAATAATTTACAAAAAACAATACTTTATTATTGTTTTTATAAAGATTTTCTTGAAATTCATTATTTAAAAAGTATAAAGGAGTAGTAAAAAAAGATTCATATATTTGTAGTGAAAATACTATAACCAATAATGGTTTATGATTTTATGAATCTATTACCAAATTTATTAAATTAAAATTTGAAGAATGAATTATGAGTTAGTAGTATGATTAGAAGTACATATAAAACTAAATAGTCCAAATAAATTGTTTTGTAAATGTAAAAACCAACAACAATTTTGAGATATGGAAGCAAATAGCAATATATGTCCAGTTTGTACAGGACAACCATGATCTTTACCTGTATTAAATAGGGAACCATTAGAGAAAGCTATATTATTATGATTAGTTTTGAATTGTAAGGTAAATGAAATATCAATGTTTGATAGAAAGTCTTATTTTTATCCTGATTTACCTATGGGATATCAGATAACACAGTTACATAAACCAACTAATACAGATGGAAATGTAAGTTTTTTCGTAGATGATTATCAAAAGAAAATAGATGTAAGAATTTTACAAGCACATATAGAGGCAGATGCTGGTAAAACAATTCATGAATGATGAAAAGCTCGTTTAGATTACAATCGTGCAGCAACTCCTTTGGTAGAAATAGTTACATATCCTGATTTTAGAAGTGATGAGGAGGTTATAGAGTTTCTGAAAGAACTTCAAAGATTAGTAAGATATAATAATATATGAGATGCTGACTTGGAAAAATGACAAATGAGATGTGATGTAAATGTTTCTATAAGAGAAAAAGGAATGACAGAATTATGGAATAGAGTTGAGTTAAAAAATATGAACTCTTTTTCAGCTATAAGAAGAGCTATTGCTCATGAGAAAAAAAGACAGATAAAAATTGTAGAAGCTGGTAAACCAACAGATATAAATCAAGAAACAAGAGGACGGAATGATATAAAAGGTATTTCGTATACTATGAGAAGCAAAGAAGAAGCTTTGGATTATAGATATTTCCCAGAACCTGATTTACCTCCTTTGGAAATAAAAAGAGAACTTGTAGATGAAATAAGACAACAACTTGTAGATTCTCCTTTTAGAAGGGCAGAAAAATATAAGGAAAAATATTGATTTCATAAAGAATTTATAACACCCTTGATACAAGACAGACTTATATCTGACTATTTTGAGCGTTTAGTAGGAGAAGAAGTAAAACCTAAAACAGCTGTAAAATGGGTTGTAAATATATTGTTGAGACAATTGAATGATCATAATATCAATATAGAGGAAGTAAAATTTCCTTTTGAGTATATGTTAAATTTATTGAAAAAACTAGATAATGGAGATATTATAGAAGCTCAAGCTAAAGAAGTATTCAAAATTATGTGGAAAGACACAAAAGATCCTCTTATTATAATAGAAGAAAAAGGTTATAAAACTCAAGATGCTGGAGAATTAGAATCTATAGTAAAAAAAGTATTGGAAGCGAATCCAGGACCTGTAGAAGATATAAAAAATGGAAAGATGAATGCTATAGGTTTCTTAGTAGGACAAGTTATGAAAGAAAGTAGATGACAAGCAAATCCAAAATCTGTAAATGAATTAATACAGAAATTAGTTAAATAAGTGATTATTTAGTTAATAATTTAATTATAGAAGGTTAATCCCTTCTATTTGCCACCATAGCTCAGTAGGTAGAGCGCACCCATGGTAAGGGTGAGGTCATGAGTTCGAATCTCATTGGTGGCTCCATTATTTATATTTTAACTACTTTATATTTCTTGCCTCCGGCACGGAATATGAATATAGAAAAATTTGTAAAGATTGACGGTGTTTTTAATAATACAAATTTGATATATAGATATATCCCTAATAAATATAGGGTAGCTAAAATATAAATAATTCCGCAGTTAGTTGAGTTTTTTTAAGTGTTTGATGTTTTGTGTTTTGTCGTTTAATAATCCCTATAGGGATTATTAGTTTTAAATTAATTCTAAACTCATTCCAAAATTCAGTTTTTCTTATATTAAATTAGTTTTCTATTATAAACTTGACTTTTAAATATAAATCCATATAGATTTTATTAAATAATTAATTTTTAATAAGGTTATTTTATGAATTTAGAGAATAATTTATTTGAAACATCAGCAAATATAGGGATGTTGCAAGCATGGCTATCTTCGAATGATAGTATTAGTTTGCAAATTTTGGATAGAGAAGAATATGTTAAAAAATGAAAAGATTTTTTGGAAAAACAAGAAAATCAAAGTTATATATTATATTTGGCAGAAGACATAAAAATATTAGAGTTAGTTGATATAGTAGCACGTTTAGAAAAAGAGTTGAACCTAGAAAAGTATAAATGATTTGAGTTATTGGTAGAAAAAACCAAAATAACTTTATGATTAGCTCTGAAAAGAGGAGAGATTACAAAAGAAGAAATAGATGAATATATATCTATATATAAGGTAAGTGAAGACACTATATTTAGATTTCAAAATCAAAAAATTAGAATAAATAAAGATACTAAAAGGCGGACAAAAGGATTATGACAAGTAGATTTAGAAACAAAAAAAGATAATTTAGAGCATGATTTTAGACAGCGTTTTTATACTATATTTTTTAGTAGAGGAAAACAAATGTTAAATGATTATCTAAATGTTTTTACTATATTTGATTATCATAATTTTATAAATCAAGTAGAAGATAAAGATTCTGATAAGGAATATTGGAAAGAAAAAGAGTTAGAATGAAATGTTACATTTACAGCAGATATTGAAGAACTATATAGTGAAGAAAAAACAATAAGAGAAGCTATAAATATAGAACATCTAAAAAAACTTATAAGTGAAATATCTAATATAGACGATAAAAGGACAAAAAAAATAATTTTAATATCGGTAGTAAATACTGTAATAAATGAATTATATAAATACCCTCGACAAATTGTAAATGGTGCAGAAAAACCTTCTCATATACTCAAAACAAAAGAAATGCATTGTGTTTGAAAAACTATTCTTTGACATCTTTTTTTAGAGGAATTAGGTATTGATCATTCAGCTTTTCTTATGAATACACATATAGCTTTGATAGTAAATATATTAGGAGATGATTATTATTTTGATGCTGTAAATTATAGTAGCATTAATTTAATATATGTGACAAATAATAAGGATTTTTGAAAATCTGAAAAACTTTTTTTATGAAAATTTCAAGAAAGGGTATGAATAAAAGCAAATCCTGAAATAGGTATACAATCTTCTTTGTGGACTAATATATGAAACCAATTGTATATGAAAGATAAATGATTGGAAGGGTTTTATTCTATAGAACAAGCCATAAGTATTTTTCCAGAAAATAGTGCAGCTTGGGGTACTATGGGTGTATTTATGGAGGAAAACAATCTTCCAGATATAGAAACAGCATTAAATTGTTTTGAAAAATCATTAGATATAAATCCTGAAAATATAGAGTCTTGGGAAAGAAGATGAAAAATTATAAAAAATAAAAAAGAATCTTTATTTTCTTATGCTGTTATAATTTTATTAGAAAGAGATTATAAAAAAGCAATACAAAAATTTAGTGCATTAAAAATATATCATATTGTTTTAGGAATCAAAAAGAATCAGGACTCTTTGAATGAAATAATAAATTTTATAAAAGAAAAAGAATATGATAACGCAAAAAAATTAGCATTTAAACTTAGAGGAACCTTTATAGATAAATAAAACTATTTTATTTTATATATTTTCAAGTGAATAAAGTCTAATAAAATATGTGAAAGTAAACCTATTCATAAAAATAAAAGAGGTCTATAAAACAAAAACATAATGGAAACAATACATATTACTTTCCATTTTTTATGTAAAAAATGAGTTTTAAAACCATTTCTTTTTGGATTATAAATAGGTTTTGAAAAAAGGTGGTCTAAATCTATAAGTTGAGCTGAAAGAAGAACATATAAATCTATATTATTTATTTCTATTAATTGGCTATAATCCAAAAGGAAATATATTCATAAATCAAAACCAACATGAATAGGAGTAATCATTATTCAAATATACTATTATTGTAAATTTTCATCAAAGCAGCTGAAGCATGCTGTGTATTATCGTTTCTTAGCTGATTGTTTGTAAGAGATTGTTTGAATCCTCATACAGCTTTATTATTATCATTTAAGTAAAAGCTATTTTCTTCTGTAAACTGAAGTTGTAATATAAACCTTGTAGCTAGTTCTAAAGATTTTTTATATTTTTCTATACGTTCATCATCTTCCATAGCTATTGCTATTAAATAAACATCATTTATTCATTCTATATATGATGTTGTAGATATTCTAGGAGCGCTAAGAGGGAATCATCATATTTCATCAGGAGAGCTATTGGAAACTCATTGGCTATTTAGTATCCAATCTGTCATTTCAAATGCAAATTCAGCATATTCTTCTTTGCTTGTAGCCTTGTATAGTAGATAATCTACCTGACTATGCCATGGTATAAAGGCAGTATTTTTATTTTTTCTCCAATATTCTTGATAATAAGGAAAAGCTTTTTCTACAGATTCTAAATATTTTTCATCTCCATTGTGGTTATATAATTTCATTAAAGCTAACATAGACTCTCCAGGATAAAAATCAGCTCCTGAATCTGTTGTCATCAAAAATTTAGTATTATAAGACCCATCTTCTCTTTGCATTTCAATTATTCCATTTGCTAATTCTTTTATTATTAGATCCTGTGTTAGTCATCACGTAAAAGTTAAGTCATATTCATAACTATTTAGAAGACCCATAATCAAAAAAGCATTATTTGCTATGCTCACTTTATGGATATTCACAAAAGCATAATCTCCTTTATTTTTATAATACTCTAGGTAATAATCATATGTTGTTTGAGCTAATTCTTCAAAATTCTTTTCTCAAAAAAATAAATCTAATTCTGTCATTATCCACATAGATGCTAATTGTCTAATATGGTTATTTTCTTCACTTTCATACTCCTCCTTACTTGGATAATACATATATTCTAGTAATCAAGTATCTTTATTTATATTATTTAAGAACCAATCTTTAGCTAATTCTAATCTAGAATATATAAGATTATTATCTATTTGGTTTTGGTTTACTAGTATATTATATCTATAAAGGTCAGTAATATCTCAATTTTTATTTCATTTGAATGCAAAAGTATCATAAATACTAATAACGGTATCATCATCATTGTAACAATCTTCTTCTGCTCATGCTTTTGTACAAAGTCTTTCTAATGTATATTCTAAACTATAATTTTTGGTGATTAGTACAGAACTTTTGAAATAAGCACTTTTTCATCAAGAACTTATCTGTATAGCATGTATACCTTCTTTGATAATTCATTTTATAGATTCTTTATTTATAGATCTTTTGTTGTATAGAAAATCAAAACTTACTTCCATATCTTCTTTTTCATCCTTTTCTAACTCACCATCAAATCTATCATCTTCTATACATCTAGTTGTGGCCTCGTCTATATATTCAAGTATATTGTCTTTTGTAGTTCCAGATTGGCAACATCTTATTTTATTATTACTATACATAGTTACAAAGATTTTATCAAACTTTAAGTCTGTAGAGAGATTATGACTACCCGTAAATTCTGATTCTGTGAAATATCTATCGCTTTGAGCATAAACTTCATTTAGAAGAGCTAATTTATCCTCATAGTTTAATTGCTTATGAAAATCTAAATTTATTAGAAATGTTTCCATATTACTAAACAAAGAAAAAATTTTATTATTATTTATAGCCTTTGCTTTATATTTTCTAATCATTTCTAAATAAGTATCCTTTTTCAGAGAGTTGATATTTATTTTTTTTTCCATAAAAATTTTGATTTGATTTAGACCTTTACTTTCTTTTTCTGTGAAAGCAAAAGAAAAACTTAATAAGCTAATATTTATTATTAATATTAATGTAAGGATTTTTTTCATTGATTTAAGTTTTATTAAGTTAAAATTACAACGTAAACTTTATAGAAAAAACCCTTTATTTCAAGGGATTTTTTATTATATAGGAAATTGAAAATAATATTAAAAAAATCTCTTCTCCCTTACAAGGAAGTGAATCTAAATGCTTCTGTTGTACCTTTCTACTGTATTCCTAAAAGAGAGAAGTGAGTTATTTTATAATAAAAAAAAGTTTACCCTAAGAGGCTGTCCCAAAAAACTAAGCAGAATTGCTTAGTTTTTTGTTTTATGTGGTTTTAGTCAGAATATTATAAAATTTTATTTATTATACCTATATATTTTAGAAAAAAGAAAAAAG
>Ga0075112_1000583_pt1 | contig 15290 bp, 33 predicted proteins | sample AntAceMetag02UKF_FD_69783 | JGI IMG/M metagenome (GOLD analysis project Ga0075112, IMG submission 69783) | Saline lake microbial communities from Ace Lake, Antarctica - Antarctic Ace Lake Metagenome 02UKF | ecosystem: Environmental > Aquatic > Non-marine Saline and Alkaline > Saline | place... | reverse complement strand
AGGAGATAAGATACCGTTGAAGTACACCAACCCTACGGGAGCGAAGAAGAACACTAACGGGGCGAGTAAAGGAAAGCACCACAAAGCCAGAATAACTGCTGTAGTCGTTCCATAACATTTACCGCTTACCCATACCGAGACCTCTGTGTTATTAGGGTGAAGTGCGAAGAGAACCGCCGCCATATAAGATATCTCCGTTCTGCCAAAAGCATAGTAAATAAGGACGCATACCACAGAGTGAATGATTATAGTCATTCCGTGTGCGATAGCTCGGCAGTTCTTATCTTCCCAGTAAGCCTGTCCTCTGAAGACTTTCCATAAGTAAATCAAAACATTCTTAGGCTTTTGGATTTTAAGTCTTTCAGTGGCAGCAAGGACTGATAAATCATCAACGACATAATGGTACCTTAGGGCCGGGATTAAAAATAACATACTTAACATTAACAACATTCTTTACCTACCTTTTTTTCTCCATTTGTTAAACTCCATTATTATTACTAGCCCCACCAAAATGACCACTGCGAAAGAGACCACTCCTAAAGAACAGCAGAAACCTATAATGACATATTTCATATTACCTTAGGTTTGATTTCCTCAACCTCAGTATTAGAGAACTCAGTCAGTAGCTTAAACTGGTCTGCTCTCTCTTGTTCGGTACCAAAGACTGTGATTTTAAAGTATTTACTTTCTTTGTATTTCATCATTTAGACCCCCTTTTTTAAAACAACATCCCCCTCTACATCAGCACTAATAGTTGCGATTGCAAAGTTACATTTTTTACAAACAATGTCAACCCAAGGCTTTTTGTTTAAGCTGTCTTTCCTTAACTTTATTGGGTAGATTGGTTGAGGAGATTTGCATAGTTCACAATATACTTTCATTCCCCCCCCTACGTTTTTTGTGTTATCTCTTTATACTTTTCCTCCCATACCCCAAAACCAACTTTCGAAAGTTTCTTAAATATCCCCATAGGTGATTTATTAAATCTCTTTCTAATTGAGTCCCAGCAAAGTTTGTGAATGATAATCTGTCCGAGAATAGACCATTCTTTTGGGGTGAAAGTATCTACTTTTTGCCGTCTAGTTACTTCTTGGAAGAAGTCGTGAGAGTCTATGTAGCCTTTAGCATCCTGAAGGTCAGTACCCTGAAGGTCAGTACCCCGGAGGTTAGCACTCCGAAGGTCAGTACCCCGGAGGTTAGCACTCCGAAGGTCAGTACCCCGAAGGTAAGCATCCCGAAGGTCAGCACCCTGAAGGTAAGCACCCTGAAGGTCAGCATCCCGAAGGTAAGCATCCCGAAGGTCAGCACCCTGAAGGTAAGCACCCTGAAGGTCAGCATCCCGAAGGTCAGCATCCCGAAGGTCAGCACCCTGAAGGTCAGCACCCTGAAGGTCAGCACCCCTATTCTTCTCTAAACACTCCTTGATATTTTCATATTTACCAGATACTAAGACTTTTTTACTGTCAAAACGACTTTTAATTTCAATTTGTTCCATGTCACTCCTTTTATTTAATCACAATAATTACCCCTTGCGTTTATGATTGCTTTAGACAATTCAATTCCTCTTCCACAAGTGCAATATGCTTGAACGATTTGTAATATTACATCTTCTGACAACGGCTTTACATACCCATTCTCTTTAGCATACTGTTCAAGGTCTATCTGTATATGTTCTTCAATAGGTTCATTACTTACTTTGATATAGCCTAGTTTCCTAAGAGATTGCTGGAGAGTTAATCCTTTCATAGCGTCAGGGTCTTTTACCAAGTCAGCGATTTCTTTACTTAATTTGTGATAGTCTTTCATTTCTTCACCCCTTTTACTTCTGTGTATCTTCCATATATGACACAACTGTAAATAATCTTTCCATTGTTGCAAATCCTTGTGAGTATAAAAGCAACTTTAGATTATCAATATTCATCCAATTTTCTCCCATAACTGTTTCATCATATTCAAATACTACTCTTACTTTCATCTCTCCCCCCTTGCGTTTATGATTGCTTGGGCTATCTTACCCTCTACCCCAATAAGTATCTCTCCAATCTCCTCATCAGCATCTTCTTTAAGACCAGGACAATCTTGTATGGCACATTGGATTTCATTCCAAACAATTTGCTCAAGTTTATATCTCCCTAATGGCTTGTAGAGGGCTTCAATTGCTAACCTATATCTATTCCTACATCTAACTCTTTCATCCTGTTTTCTAAGGTGTTCCAAGTCATTGGTGTAATCATATAATATTCCTTGTAATTTATCGTCAATTTTACTCATACAATTCTTTATACCCCTTTTCCCTACACTCAGGACAAATCTGTTCCCAACCATTTCTATCTTCAGGTATTTCTTCACCGCATATTCTACATAGTTTACTCATTTAGGCTCTTCTGTAAACTTTTCAGGACATACTTCTTTGCAGCTATCTAATGTAGCAAACTTACATTCTTCAGAACATTTGGGATAATCAAGTTTATACACACTATCTTCAATGTCTGGGTTTACTTTTCCTAATTTAATAAGTCTATACATATGCTCAAGAGGGACAACCCCCACAGTAAGTTTACCTTCATCAAACATTTTACAATACTTATCAAGCAAATCTTGTGTTATTTTATCTTCCATTTTTTCTGGCAATCTTCCAGTTACTCTTAGAAAAATATCTACCCTTTCAAAGCTGTGATTGTTTGACATATCAACCACTGTTGGTTCTAATTTCTCTTTACTCATCTCCCACCCCCAATTCTTTTCTGATTGTATCGGTCATATCATATACTTCATAACCACCACAGGCTTTTATAGACTTTTGTATTGTTTTTACTAAACTATCCTCACTCAGTTTTCCTTTCAGTTGGCTAAGTTCTTGCTTTGAGGATTGGAGTTCTCTTCTTTCATACACAACTTGTTTTTTTGCCTCGTGCCCTTCCCTTAATTGTTCCTTGATATAATTATAGCACTCTTCAAACTCAACAAACTCTGAGCCTTGAGGGGTTAAATAAGATAATTGTTTTCTCATTTCCCATTCATACTTCAATAACTCCTCTATCCTCAAATCTTTCTGGGCCCTCAAATCTTTCTGGGCTATCAAAGGTTTTGCTATGTCGTGTAGTTGGTCGAAGCCTGTACAATTACCTTGATAGTTAATATCTGGTTCAAAACACCCTTCTGTAAAAACTTTCTTCTCACCCAACTCCTTCTCAGCTTGGTCTAAAGCCTTTAGAGCTTGGATTGCTTTGGAGAGGGCTTTACCCCATTTATCATTATTGACACCACCTTTTAATATTTCTAATACTTCAATTGTTTGTTTATTCATTACCTTCCTCCTGTGCCAAAAAGAATTTGACGTTACGTAGCCAGAATTTATTAGTTCCATTATCATTCTCACAATTTACCGGTGCATATCTTTTCGATAAACATTCTAAAAAACTCAACCCGCAGTTATGTTCAGAATGTCTTACTCTCTGGTTTCTAATTGTGTTTAAACATATAACCTTACAGCTCTCTTTACTATCACAGGGGACGCTTAATATCCCATAAGGTTTAGATGCCTTCTCCCCGCCTTCAGCAGACCAGATGGCTTGAGCGATTTCCTCGTTAGTACTCGCCCAACAATTAACACATACCACAGCTAGAACCAACGCTAATATCAAAGCACATATGTATTTCATTTTTCCTCCGGTTCAGGGACAACTATTCCCTGTTCTCCCAATATCCTATCAATATCTTGTTCCCATATAGAAAACTCAGTAGTTGAAAGTTCTGATGATCCTCTTACTCTTGGCGGTGTGCAAACTCTGTCAGTAAGGAATAAACTACAAAAGTCATAGTGAAGTTCCTCAGGAGTTCTATCTCCTAGTATTTTAGCAGCGAAAGTCATTCTAGCCCAATGACGAGAGTTGGCTGGTATGCTTCTAATCTTAGATGATTTCTTTATAGTTAAATCAATATGTTTACCCTCAAAAGTCTTGATATAGATGTTGAATAGCTTCTTATCAAACAAGATCAGTAAACCTTTAGTAACCTTGCCCTTGAATTTCAAAATCTACTCCCTAGCTTTAGTTGAGAAGGATATGATAAAGGTGGTTCTTCTACTTTTAAAGGCTCTCCTAACCATCTATAACCAACGATATAACCTTTACCATTCCTAATAGATTCAACCTGGGGGCTATCTGAAGGCCTTAATCTCCTCTCACCATTAGATAACTTCCTACCTTGCCTCTTGCATATGATCTCAAGCTGGTCACAAGTAAGCACTCTACCTTCCATAGATTTAAGTATTTCGTGAAGATCCTTTTTCAATCCCATATTACCCCCTCACACTCATTATTCTTTCAGACATTATTTTAACACCAGGAATAGGAACTTGCCCTTTAGTGGCTTTTACGAAAGCATTTATAGCCTTCATATTTGGTAACTTGTAAGCGTCAGATAACAATGTCATATCAATTTTCTCATCAGCGTAATAATTCATTCTAAAAGAACCACCCTGCGGAGTTGGGGCTGTGTCGGATAGTATTACATTAACTGGAGCAACTTCTTCAACTTGAGAGTTTAGTTCTTCGGCTAGTTCAGTTTTTCCTTTTTCAGTCGCCTTTTCGGCTTTTTTCCTTAACTTTTCACGTTCCTTCTCAGCTTCTTTTTCAGCCTGTTCTCTTAACTTACGTTCTGCTTCAGCTCTTATACGTTCCTGTTCATCAGTATAGTCGATCATAACTCCTTTTAAGTGCTTTTCAGCCTTAGCAAGATTTTCTTGGGGATGTCTAAACATATCCATAATTCTTTTCTTAGTTTCATCGAGTGGTTTAGTAAGACTTTTGCGGAGTTCGTCTAACTCTTTACTTTTAGTTTTTACCTGCTTAGTAAGATCAAAAGCTCTACTATAATCGTCTTGACTTTTAACTTGAACCGAAGTAATCTCTGTAACCATAGCTGGTAAGTCCTTAATGCTTTCTTTAACTTGTTTTTCTTGTACCAAAATTTCTTGTGTCATAAATAACGCTCCTTCCAGTTATGCACTCCTAACGCATTAAGAAAAGCCGTCTTATCTTCTACGTCCTTTGTGCGAGGTAATAAATTGTAAGTCCCATCTCCTTTAAGGTGGAGTATCCATCTATTTTTAACTTTGTCTTTTGGGTAAAGTTCGTTATAGGCTAGCTTATATGCCATTGTTTGGATGTTAGCACTTGGGTTTATAATAGCTGTGCATTTAATTTCTAATATCCCTTTGTTGATGATAATTAACATACGGTCTGGAGTTCCTGCAAAACAGAATTTCTTTGAGGCAATATGCTCTTCTATCTTTACTATTTCTGGTTGATTTTCTAAGATGAATTTTTTATACCCTTCAAAGTAAGGTCTTTCAGCTTCTCCTACAGTATCTTCGTCAAGTATTCTTTCATCATAATATTGTGTAGCTAAATGAACATTTTTACCAATATCTCTTTTGTAGTTTAAGATACCTCTTGGGATACGGCTAAGATCTACATACCCTGCAGATTGTAAAATTGTGGTTACACTTGGGTATATAGAACCGTCAACCGTATATACATGTTTTTCTTCATTTAGCTGAATATTCATAATGTTACTTGTTCTGCGTTAAATTGTTTTTTCCCTTGATACTCACTCACTACACAACCAACAAAACAGGCTGTCATACCTTTATCAATTCCCTCAATAGGAGTTCCCCACATCCCGACATACATAGAGGTAGACTCGTCTTGAATTAGATAACTTGTCCTGTCTGATTTTTTAATTCCAACTTTCTTAGTATAGATACCTTTAACTTCTCCTGTGATGTGGATTGTATCTCCAATCATTGCTTCTAGTGCCTGGGTTACTGATATAAATTGAGTTTCAGCAACTCCCAGCTCGTCCATTACTTCATTAGCAAAATTCTTGTCTTCTTCAATTGGTTCTGCTTTGGGTAACTCTTTAGGTTGCTCTTTAGGCTGTGGTTTCTGTGGTGTAGGTTTGCCATTTATTTCTGATTGGCGTAATTCTTCTGGTAGATCCTCTAAGTCTTGGTCAAATATATCACTCGCTGCGGTAGCAGTAAGAACAGCGTCAACCAATGCCCTTTTCTTTGCCATCTTTAAAACAGTATTAGCAAGGTCAGACGGTTGTGTTCTTATTTGCTTTAGCTGTCTAGGCTTTTGATTGCCATAACCCTTAAGCCACTTTTCTCTGCGTCTATCCTCGGAAGCTTCCTCAAATTCCTCATTACAAACAGATTTACGCCATTTATACTTTTCTTCACCAGTAGAACACTCACCAATACCTGACCCAACAAAATTACCATTTAGTGATTTTAGTCTAACAGTTACACGATAGCGTATTTCATCATTTGTAGATAAGTCGTCAATAATTGGGTCGGCTGATAATCGGAAAGTAGCCATAATCTTTTCAGCTCCAGGCTTTAAAAGAGTAGGCTTATCCCCACACCCCGGAACAGCTCCATAATGAACGTCCCTTTTCATCACTCCTTGCAAAACTTTTTGAATGATGTTTATCTGTGCTTTTACTTCGTTGACACTTAACGGTTTATTCTCTAATGTTACAACTTCATTTGTCATCTTACCTCCTCATCTTTTTTTTATTTTACTACACTTTATACAGATCATAACCGCCATCGGATAAGGGAATACATAGTTAATGGCTCCAGGGTAAAACTTTGGAGTAGCAATTACTTTGACAAACTCATCAGACCATACATGTTTTCGACATTTTTTCTTTTTCTCAGCACACTCTTCGCACATTCCAAGGATTAAATCTGTTTCTAATCCACATATTTTGCATTCGCCTGTATAAGTATCTCCCATAATTACCTCCTTTTATATCATCAACTCAGCTAATTTACTTAATTCTCTAACATCTCTAGGCTCAACAGCTCGGCTTAATGCTTTGAATAGCTTTTTCTGTCTTATACGGATTTTAATTTTCTTGATTAGTTTCATTTTGACTCCTGTGATTTTAACACCTTACATTTACCAAAAGCCCCTTTAGTAGTTGCTCTATTAACATTTCTACATTTCTTTATAGGTTTTTTCCAAAGTGGTAAATCTTCTTTTTCTTTTATTAAGTTTTTAAACCACTTACTTATATCAAAATCACTATAACTCACTTTACCTCCTCTACTTCTGGTAAACTTGCATTATTGTTAATACGATCTATTATATTTGCCAATGTTGAGTGTTCGTTCTTGTCTAAGCCTTCTTCTTTTCTTAGGGTATCAATTATAGAAAGATTGTTCATAAAACCTCCTTAATTCTTTTAGAAGTATAATGCTCTTGCTCCTATTATTCTGTCCATTATACTCTCCTCAATTTTTTAGCTATTTTGACAAACTCTGGTTCACCATCATAAACATTATATTCATCAGTATAGTTATCACCAGCGTCAAAACTTATAGTATCATATTGGTGTTCTTCCCACCAATCTAATACAGCTTTAACTAAAGCGTACATTTTACCAATTACTTCTTGATGATAAGCCTCATAATCATCTATTGCTTGGTTGTAGGTTTCACATTCACATAAACCTATACAGTTATGATTGTCTTTAGTTTTCTTCTCTGGTTTTTTCATAACCTCCTTAATCTAAAGTACCCACAACATAATTCTCAGGCAAGGTGTATTCTATAACACACTTCTTGCAATCAACATTTACTAATTCACCCTTTCTAATATCTATTTCTGAGATAACTCTTAGTAGTTGGTTCAAGAAGCTTTTTTTTGTGCTGTTGAGTTTAACTGTCATTTTGCTCCTCTGCTTTGGCTATGGCTTGTTCTTTAAGGGAAGAGTAATTTTCCATGCAATAACTATATTCTTCTTTAGATAATCCCGTAAGGTCTCTTGCGTTTGGTGAGAACATATTATACTGACCTTCAAGTCTAACTTCTTCGTATGCTTCCCACTTTACTATTTGTTCGTTTGAATGTTTACTCACTTTCCCTCCTTATATTCTTGGTAGATTAGTGATATTAAAACTTTAGCTGAGTAAGGTGGTCTGGTAGTTCCAGCTAACCATCTTCTAACTGTTGTTACACTGACTTTTAGTTTTGAAGCTAAGTCTACTTCTGATAATTTCTTGTTCATCACTATCATCATTCTTCGTTCTTTACTCGTGAAAATTATTGTTGACATTTGTTACCTCCTATTTATTCAATATTACCATAATGTTGAACCTCTGTCAAGTATTTATTTTCAATATGTTTTTAATAGTCAAAAACCCCTTGATTTTATTACAGTTTTGTTCTTGTTTAATAACTTGATTTTATTGAGTTTATCAGCTTGAGTTATCTCCACTACTGTAAAGTTGGCATAAGGTAGCTCATTATTGAGACAGGTTCTTATCGTACTTTTCGTGCCATCGCCATAATTTTTAGTTTTAGTTGACTTGTATGTTGCCTTGAGTAGGAAGTATCTGGTGATCTCTTTTTCTGGTTTTGGTGGGCCGAAAGCTGTGATTGGTAATTTAATCATTTAATCTCCTATTTGTTAGCCTTAAAAAACGCTGTAGCGAATTTTTCAGAGCAAATGCTCCTTCTTCTAGTCCTACCAAACTTCCCATAATACTTACTATGGATTTGTCTTGTAGATAATCTATCAAACTTTGGTAAAGCCCTTGCGTTTATTTTTGCTTTTTCTAATTCGTCTTTAGTCATTACTTCGCTTGCGTCTTTATATACCTTTTTAGGTTCGTTAAATATCCCCCATAGGTGAGTCTTCTTTTTATAATTATCCCCGAACTCATAGGGGCTATAGACAAAAGCTGGTTTGCCTAGAAAGTATTGCAGTAATCCACAGGGGTTCTCTATCATCCAAAATGCTAATGTAGTTTTTTTACTAAAAGGTTTTAACAATTTATATTGTGCTTCCCAGATGATCCTTTGACAATGCCTGACGCAAACAATACCTTTTTCTAAATCTCGCGGATTGCCTGTGCTTTTAGCCCACGAGAATTGAGTACAGGGAGGATTAGCAATAATACCATAAACATTCTCAGGAGGATGATAATTCTCTACACCGATAGACTTACCGACTAATCTAACATCATAACCAGCTCTTTTATAGTCTGCACTATCGGAGGCTATATCTTCGTCACAACATAAGTGTAGTATAATTTTATTCATAACTTAATTGTTTGGCTATAGATACACTTTTCAAATATTTTATAATTACGATGAAGGTATTTATAATCTGTGTATAGGCTACGGTACTCTACAATTTCGCCAATAAGTGAGCATATAATAGTTAATATTATAATGTTCATCTTCCCTCCTTCTCAACCTCCTGAACCCTCTTATCATAACTCTTAACCCTCAACTCCATTCCTTGCCTAGAGATCACAGAATCAAACTCTTTCTTCCTTACCTTCAATTTCTCGTATTCCTCCCCATTATCAATAGCGTCCATAAACTCTACTATGTCGTGAACCCTCTGGACATTAGCATAGAACGTAGAGAGTGTAGTATCGTAGTAATGCCCTATCTCTGGGTTCTCAAGGTAGTAGGATTTGGATAACTCTTTCTTCCGAGAGGGCATCATATTCTCGTGTTCTTTAATCTGCTGTGTCTTGATGGGGAATTGTTTAGGCTTGAAAGTCCCCCAGACTTCAGGGTCTAAGAGCCACTTGGCTACCTTACGCTGAAACTCTAGGGGGGTGAGGCGTTGTGCCTTGAGGTCGTCTAGTAAAATATTGCCTTGTCCTTTAGGGTTGTATCTGTCCATTTGTCTCCTTAGTTAGTAATCATTATTTATATTCCCTTGTATCTCACAACACAATACTTCTGGAACAAACACGCTAGTCATTATGTTGGCATCTAATCTGTGATGAGTATAAATCCAACCACCAATAACTCTTAATATGGTAGTAGAATGGTTATCTACCCACACCTTGTCGTGTAATTTCATATCGCCTAAATCTTTCTCTTTCATTTCCCCTCCAATAGTTCTTTGTTCTCCATAGTAATTTAGGTATATTTTTTAGAGTTAGCTAACACTACTTGCAAAAGCTATAGCCATTTTTTTACAATCTTCTTCGGTTTTAGCTTCAAAGCCTACTTTCAAAACATAAGGATCATTTTTGTATTCTTCACAGTCCTCTACCCACCCACTCTCAGCACAGCAATCACCTTTCTTTACTTTATCTCCAATCTTGAAACCATATATTGCCCTATGACTCCAACCATACCACTTCCCATCTTTTTTAGATTTACCGATAGAACAAACAGAACCTCTCCCAAGCTCTGGTAATATTCCTCTTTTAACACAAAGTCTATAAGCAGATTTGCTATCCCCAATATAATCTCCACTATGGTTGTAAGCTACTGTCATCCAGCACTCACTACCACCTAAAGTTATTAACTCTCTTTGCAAGATATAACCAGACTTAAACTTTTTAGTCCATTCAATCTTTTTACATTCTTTTTTATATACGCTTTTTACTCTCATAATACCTCCTTATTTTTTATCAAAATGCCTTAATGGTATATTAGTATCTCCCATAAGTATCTCACCTTTGGCGTTTCTTCTTACTTCTGGTGTTCCTTTTTGATTGAGATAGCTTTCAAACTTATTGCTGTATAGTGTCTCTGGTCTTAGAAACTTGTTCATTTTAGGGTCATCTTTCCATTCTTTGTGTTTAGTGCGGTGAACAGTCTTGAAGTTCTCTAGGGTATAGCCCTCACTTAGTCTAGCCTTTATTAGCTGTTGTGTCTTGGAAGAAGTAGTCTTATAAGAGGTATTTAAGGTATTATTAAGATCATCTATTATCTCTTTAATAATGTCTTTATCTTTGTCTTTAACCTTATCTTGGTCTTTGTCTTTATCTTTAGACCCTAGTACAGTCCTTAAACCCTCCTTATTTAGTATTTGAATTATAGAATTGTGGACTCTATTGGTATCGGTCAACACGCCATACTGATATTCTATAAACTTAGGTATGAACCACTTTTCTTCATTTAAGGACTGTATACGACCCTTAAACACTCCTAAAACCTTGTTCCAATCATACTTAGTGCCAAGGCAGAACTCAGCCATTCTAGGATTTAGTTTATATATCCCAGCGTGATTACACTTATCTAGTATGAATATCCATAGTAGTTTGTAGTCATTAGGCAAATCTGCAAAGAAGGGATCGTCCCATTTCAAAGAATCTGTATATCTTTTAGCCATTGTTTGTCTCCTCAAGTATTTTATTAAAATAGAGTAATTTTTGTTTGATATGTTGTTTTTTAAGTTTAATCTTTTCCCAAAATTCAGAAACTAATAAATCACTTTAAATAAAAAGGGGAGAAAGTAGAGTAGACTGGTAGGTCGCAGCAAAGTCCCGGTAGGATTTTCGCCTCTCTAAATTCTCCCCAAATTTTCTTTTGTTATTATTTTTTATTCTGCACCCTACCATACTTAAGATTATACTCTCTTCATTTCCAAAGTCAAGCATTTATTTCAAAAAATATATTATTAAAAGTGGCGAGTTTTAGCAGTTATTCTTACCTCAATAAGTCATTGAAAACATTACACTTATTAAAAAAATTGACAATACCTGCTGTATATAGTATAATAGATTAGGGGTTAAAAGAAAGCATTATGGATAGAAACTGTCTCAAGTGCAAAAATGATTTCCACAGTCAAGGAATACACAACCGTCTTTGCTCCCCTTGCACCGAAGAGATAAAGAAATATGGATCAGAGTTCTTTGAATATCCGTTTTATAAAAGTCCATCAATCTGGGGACACTCATATGATTTAACAGCCCCAACAGCGGTGGGCTTAGTCTTATAGTTATTGGTGTGCCTAGGTATTGGTAGCAACATTCGTTCTTTTAAAGGTTCCTCTCGATTGAAATAACCCTCGGGTTTGTTATTTGGCTCCATGCCAGTGGCTAGATTGGGAGGTCAATGTCGGTGAAGCCAAAAGGCTTTAATGATTTAACAAAGACTAACAGCCGACTTGTTCTTTTAAATTGTTCCCCATTTGACTCCCGAAAGGGCTTGAATGGGGTTATGTCGGAAGGGCAGAAGAGGTTTAAAGCCCGACGAGAGGAAAAGCTATCCTCTGAAACGAATCTGTCACCGACTTGTATTTATACAGTGTATATATGACGGGATTAGAGGTTGTTGCCCCAAAACTAACAGCCGACTGTGTTTATAACCTGCTTGGCGGTGAAGTAGTTTATGGTAAGTGAAGCTAACTTGCAAACCGTAGTTCTTTTAAAAGATAATCTCACATAGGTAAAATGAGCTAAAACCAGAGGTTTAAGGCAGGACTCGATAAAAAATACCTTGCTGAGTGAGAAACCAAGAAGCTCGGGCTAATTATCCGGGCTTGTATTTATGAATTATATAATAGGATTTATACTAGGAGCAATAATATTATTCGTGGTTTTCCTTGACGCAGAAGACCCAACAGAAGACCCAAAAGGAGATGAATGAAATACTTCCTTCCAATGTTACTAATACTCGTATGCTTTTCCTCAACTAGAGACCTACAAATCGCAAGATACCCCGATAGTCAATTCACCCCACGCAGTTATCAAAGCCAAGAAAGACGCTATGATGACAGTATCTACAAGATAGACAATAATTACCAAGATTATAACAACAGTCAATACAGAATAAACAGATGAAATTACCAGATAAAATAGTTGGCAGGAACAAACTAAGAGACGCAAAGATATGCGCTTTATGGGCTGATGACTTAAAGACTACTGAAGAAATAGGGGAAATGTTTGGGGTGACAAATAGACGCGTAAACCAAATACTATTTGCAAATCCTGATTTCTTAAAAGTTCAAGTAGAATGGGAGAAAAGTAAGCGTGTGCATTGGATTAAACGAGCAATCAAGGTTGCCGACCAAAGTAGAAAAGACCCAGCCGACTTACAATTACAATTAAAACACGAGATAGAAGGTGAGAAACCAATAATCCACATAGGTCACAATCAATTCTTCGAGAACATAATATCAAAGCCTAAACTAGTAGGATAGAGCATGTTAGTAAAGATTAACGGAAAAGAGATATTAACAATAGACGAAATGCACTATACAGCTATGCGATGTATCTTTGAGAAGAGCAAGGTATCATCAGAACATCAGAAGATGTTAGAAGAGAGTATAGACTGGTGGAGTAAGAACAGTATAGGATTAGCAGACGATACCAAGAAAGAATTAAAAAGGATTATTAACGCCCTAATAGCAGATACAGACTACGGAAGGTTCGATAGAGCCAAAGAGTTAATGATAAGAGAGAGAATAGAATGGAGAAAGATGTACAAAGCAGGACTTCCTTTTATCTCTGATGAAATGGTAAAGGTGAGGAAACATTAATGGAACTCCCAACAACGACTGATAAAATAGAGGAATTACTCAAAGCATACAGGGCATTAAACAAGCTATTATGTATGACAGAACTATCTATCATAGAGGCCAACGGTTATAGCAAAGCTCTTAGCCATATCGGTGCAATATTGTTTAGGAATGATATCAAGATGAGTGAAGTGAGAAAATAATAAAAGCGTTTCTACGGTAGAGTTAGCTTAGTCAACACTATCGACTGCTGAAATAAAGCATGAGTTCTTAGGAACATAGAGAGGATTGACGGGCGTATAAACCTGAGTAAGACTGGCCGCCTCGACCTAGATGTACATAATCGAAGTTGAATACATTGGACTTAGAAATAAGCAATTAAAATCCTTGTAGATAGGTGTTGTCGTGAGATATACCTTTAATTCCTTATCTTTAGATAGTATCTAGGGAGAAAGGTCTTAACTCAGGCTCTACAAGGATTAGTTTTATATATTATGAACTTATCAGCTGAACAAACTCAAGAACTAAAAGAAAGAGTAAACCTAGCTGAAGACAACCTTGTCAACTTCAGGTATTATCTCTTAGTCAACGGTAAAGACGAAGTCCCACCAGCCCCATATCATTACGATTGGTCTAACATACTATTAAACGAACCCGGTAACTTTGCCATAGAAGGCTTTAGACAGAGTGCTAAAGGTAATTACGTACTAAGAGCCTTCCCCCTTTACTGTCTAATGTTCCCCACTGAAGACAGAGATTACATCGTCCTGATTAAAGACAACGCCACACTAGCCTCCGACAAGCTCCTAGAGATAGAGACAGAGTACCTATCCAACCCTGTCCTTTGTGCTAATGTCGTAGAAGTCAAACAGAAGTCAGCTAAGGTGTTCTCAGTAGACGTTAAAGACGCAGAAGGAAGAGTATTCAATGTCCGTATAGAGTCTTATGGTAAGGGTTCAGCTATTCGTGGATTGGCTAATATAGACCGTAGACCTAAAATTGTCATTGCCGATGACCCTCAAAGCACTGAAGACTCCCGAAGTGAAACAGTATTAAAGCATGACTGGGAGTGGTTCTTATCCGATGTTAAATTTCTAGGTAAAACAACTAAGATAATCCTAATCGGTAACAACCTCGGGGAGAAGTGTATCATAGAACGTGTATTCAATAACGCTAAAGAACTAGGGTTCAAAACAAGAAAGGTCGCAGTACTTAATGAGTCCGGGCTTCCCTCATGGCCTGAGATGTTCTCAATGGAGTTTATAAACAAAGAAAGACAGTCTTATAGGACTCTAGGACAGCTGGATGTTTGGATGCGTGAGAGAATGTGCGAAGCCGTAACACCTGAGAACCGTATCTTTAACCTCAATGATTTAGTAAGATTCTCCTACCTCTATCTGGATAAAATCACCCAGAACTGTAACTGGTTCTTAACTCTAGACGGTGCTTCAAGTGTTGACCCCAGTGCCTGTTATCGGGCTATCTGTGTTAACGCAGTAACAGAAGACAACCGCTGGATAATAGCAGACGTGATTTACGGTCGTTGGAAGTCAGATGAGATGATAAATCAGATATTCGCTGCAGTAATTAAATACATCCCCTATAACGGAAATCACAGGAGACTCCCTTTCGGGATAGAGAAGGGCTGGTTTAAACAAATGCTCGAACCCTTTATAATGAAGGAAATGCAGATGAGAAATGTCTTCTTTAACATAATCCCAATAGAACACGCCAAAGAAGGGAACAAACTAGAACGAGTGAAGATGCTCGCACCCCGAGTCGCAGGACATACAGTCCTAATGCCAGAGAATGCCTCTTGGCTTCCAGAGTTAGAGAATGAAATGCTAGGCGTAACCCAAGACGGATTCAAGTCTTTATATACTGATTTAATAGACTCTCTGGCTATGCAGAATCAAATAGCTAAACCACCAGTAACATCAAGCTCAGATAGACCACAAGGAATGGCTAGAGAGATTACAGGATACGACCCC
>Ga0075112_1000576_pt1 | contig 15381 bp, 8 predicted proteins | sample AntAceMetag02UKF_FD_69783 | JGI IMG/M metagenome (GOLD analysis project Ga0075112, IMG submission 69783) | Saline lake microbial communities from Ace Lake, Antarctica - Antarctic Ace Lake Metagenome 02UKF | ecosystem: Environmental > Aquatic > Non-marine Saline and Alkaline > Saline | place... | reverse complement strand
ACTTATTGGCCGAATATTGAATTTCGAATAATTCTCAGCAACATCCCATAGGGATACCACTCGTTTTTGAATATTTTCTGAAGAATCGATTCTTAAACATTATGACCGGGAATTGCTGAAGAAACTCGGGTCATCATTCGGTTCTTTCAAGGCCTCGATTCTCAGATTTAGAACCCTTGGGCGAACGGTGTCGTAAAACCGACGTAAGTCTGAGTGCACAATCACGACTCGGATGCCATCGGGAGCCGTGGCAGCCTCGGCCTCAGCAGCTATTTCAGGACGCTCCAGGAATTTTTGGTAATCCTGAAAGTACGCGCGGTAGAGTTTTCCCGATCCCCAGCGGTGGCGGAGTAATTCACCGTTTGCATCACAAAAAAGTCGGTTTCCATATGAGACTACCGATTTGCGAGCGTCGCTATCTTCGATCGCAGAGCGTGGGTCGCCCTGCAGCGTTTCGACCCGGTCGGCAAGGCACAACATGAGCGCAGTTGCCGCAACCTGATCCTTCAGGCTTACGTGGGCCAGAGGTCGGAGTTTTACAGCGTCCTTCCCTCTTTTTACAGGCTCCCATTTTTTTGTTTTGATATTAACTCGCCATTGTTGATTCTTTGGAGCAGGCACAATCCGGAGTGGATCATTTTCCCATTGCTTGGGATCCTTTAGTTGGTCGGAGAGTTCGGCGAGGAAATGCGGGAGGTTTACGGTCGCTCGATCCAGTTCGAGCGTATCCGAGTACCAGTTATGATAGCGGATATAGGAGGCGGTCTTCTTCCACGTCTGTACAAGGACATAATCTCGGCTTAGTAGCTCAAAACGCGGGCTTAGGACTTCATAGCTCATGCTAAGTGGCTCCCGATGTATCGTTCCCCAGTTTTGTAGGACTTTAAAGATGCGACTTTGTCCTGTGGGTTTCAGTGTTTAAGAATTAGGAGGCCGCGCACGGTTCGCCTGAGTGTGGCTAAGCCGATGATGCAATAAGTGCGATGGGCAATAGTCATCCTTCATCTCTTTGGTCAGCGTTGCATCCTTTCGGCGCGTGGATATGTGACGGCCAATCTTTGGGTTTTGCGTGATCGGCTTTCCACTCCGGCAGGGCATTTTCAGGGAGGCCTGACGGTGGATCAGTGAAGTCCTCTTGCATTCTCCATTCAAAATTATCCCTGAGTTCAAATGGCCGGCATGATGATCCCCAATGGTCCTCTTTGCCTCCAGCTTATTCCTACTCACTGATCGCTTTCAGCAGAGCATCTTTTGCATCCGCAAAATACACGACATTGATCCGGGTGGCCAGGTCGTCCGGCAATTCGAAGAGTTGTTTGCGCGCAGAGACAGGAATGAGGATTTTTTGAGCGCCTTTGTCGGCAGCCAGTTCGACGATGCTGACAGCGTTGTAAATGGGTTCGATGGATCCTCCGAGATTGAGTCCGCCCGTGATGACCAGTCCACCTTCCAGGGTCCTTTCAACGAGCGCGGAACTCATGGCGAGCAGGACGGGTATTCCTGTGGCCGCGGCGCTCTTGCAGGCATCAAAAGCGCGAAACTGAATGGTGAACTCATGGGCACGGGGATCTCGATCACCCACCAATTCCTTTGATCGGGCATAGAGATTCTGCTCGGCGCAGCGCACGCTCTCCTTGAGCAGTCCCGGAGGGCTTTGGTTGAGAATCTTCACCCCGCTTCCAGGCCCTTCCGTCACCTCGATGCGGAACAGTCCCGGATTTTCATCCGGCCCGCCTGGAGACAACGCCCATATCTGACCGGCCGGGAGGGGATCAGTGCCGATGCTGTTCTCGTTGTGAAGTTCAGGAGTGGAAACGAATTGCTCAATTCCATCAGGGATCATGGCAAAGCTGAAATGGGTATTTCGGAATTCAGCAGCCCCAATGCGCTTTTGCTGTTCCTTCACCCGTCGGCGGCATTCCAGAGCGAGTCTGGAAGCCCACTCAATGGCGTCATCAGGGATTTCGACTTCGGGATCCGGGAACATCAGTTTCAAAAGCCCACTGATCGTCTTCTGTGTGGCGGTTGTATCGCGTCCGCTCAAGGCGCCACCGAATTGAATACGACCCTGGAGATGATTAATCCGGCTTTGTGAACGCAGATGGTTCCAGCAGGATGAAAGGAAATCGCTGACCAGGCCGAAGTGTTCGGTCAACAGGTCACGGCTGATTTTCGGTACGTTCCAGCCCGGTATATAGGCATGGATGCGGTCCATAAAGGCCGTGTCGTCGCGCATTTCCGGTGGGAGAGGCCCAAATAGGTGACCAATGCGCTGCTGATGTTCCACATCGACTTCGAAGTTGCCCACCATGACCAATCCGCCAAAACCACGAATGCTCTCCTTGCCCCTGCTGAATTCCCCCGACTCCATGTAGCCTTTCATGATATTTACTCCGTCTTTCTGATCGAAGGAAATGCCGGAGACTTCATCAAAGCAAACCACGTCGTATTGGCAAACGAGGCCGCGCTGGCCATTGGCGTTATTGACGAACATCTTTGCCACGGTGGCCTTGCCGCCTGAAACGAGATGCGCGTAAGGTGACACTTGTTGGTACAAATGGCTCTTGCCTGTGCCGCGGGGACCAAGTTCCACCACGTTGTAGTTGTTTTCTACGAATGGGACCATGCGGAGAAGCATGACGTCACACGTTCGCTCTCCCAGAATCGACGGTTCCAGCCCCACGCTGCGGAGGAGTAAGTCTTTCCATTCCTCGAAGGTAAAGAACGATCTTCCTTCGCACAGGGTTCCCAGCACGTCTCGCTTGGAGAGCTGGATTTCGCGCAGAGACTCGATACCGAAAGGCCGTCCGTTTTTTTCTTCAGCGATTGTGGGATCATAGGTGAGATCGACCTCCGCATAAAAGCCGCCTGTCAGCATGCGATCGTGGGTGTTGACCAGATCATCCGCGATACGCACATCGTTGAGCCGTACGCTGGGGAGTTCGGCCAGAAAACAATCGTTTCTGGCATCCAGCCGGGCCTTGATGAGGTCAATCAGTTTTACTCGGCCTTTCTCTTTGGAACGAGCTTTAAACAGTTCTTCCTCGCCTGCCCGGACCGTCCGACTGGCCAATTGCCGCTGAACGATGGCAAGTCCTTCCTGGATTTCATCCTCCTCGACGCTGGCGCAATATCGGCCCAAAAGAAATTCGGCCACATAGGTGGGCACCGGATATTGCCCCTTAAACCGGCGCACGAGATCTTTGCGAACGAGGTAACCATCGAATGCCCTGGCGGCAATTTGGTCCAGCGCGTCGAGTTGCATATCAGTTTTCTCCAATAACGATGGATTGTTTGAATATTGGCTGTCCGTTTTCATCCACAACCACGAGGAAGGCCGCCATGCCGAGTGTCTCGTCATCTTCCACCAGAAGGCTGGTTTTTTCACCATCGGCCGCGCCTGTTCCAGGGTCCGGGACAAAACTGGTGTCAGCATCCGCAACTTTACCGCGGATATCGACAGTGAGACCCTGCGCGCCGTCCAACACCACCTTGAGCCTCATTCCCGACCATTTTATCTCTTTCAAAACAACGGACTTTCCGCCACCGGTTTGCCTGGCAGATACTGTCAGGCAGGGAATCAAGGCTTCCTGCAATGTAAGACCGCCATGGCCATATTCCTTCCCAGCGATAAAACACGATACACCCGGCGCCAGGACAACGGCTTCGGCGGCATCCCAGAACCAGGCCGTCATGGGATAGCCGTGGTGGGCGCCTGGGCCCGGGATGGCGCAGCGGCCCCAGCGGGACTCGGTGAGATGTTTGTGCAGTTCAGCCTTGGGCAATCCACCGGGGAGAAGAAGCCAACCGTGATCCGTGATAATTTTGACTTTCAGCCATCCTGCCTGGAGTAGATCGCCAACCCGCTGTTCCAAAGCGGAAAGCTCTTCTTCCACCCGCCACGCCAACTTCGCTCCCTGATCATGGCCATAGGTATCGAGAGAACCGGACTCCGTCCAGGCGCAACCCGTTGGCGATCCAATCTCGTCCGATTCCAAAAAGGAGATCCCCAGTTCCGTCACAAGTTTCTTAAAGTGTTCGTGAACAAGCGCATTGCCGTTGTCTCGTTCTTTCGACTGAAATCCAGCCCCTTCGAGCGGACCTCCCAGCTTTTCGGCCAGCGGCGCCCAGGCAGGTTTTGCGGTTGCGGTAACGGTCGGCAATGCGGACCATGCATGTTCAAATTCCACCTCCAAGTCCGATGACATGAGTTGTTCTTCCAGCATGCGCGCCACATCCAATCGGAGACCGTCCGCAAAAAGATAGACGGTGCCTTCCTCGACCGGCAGGATGCGACACGTTTCAGGCCCTGTTACGGGATAAGTGTCCGCCAGAGCCTGGGTGAGTGTGGAAAACTTTTCAAGCCACGGGAGATAGATTGCCCGAATCGCGACAGTCACAGCCTTGGTGGCGGCAGTGGACCGTGCTGCATCGAGAGTTCTCAAGACACTGCGGTCCGCTTTCCAGCCAAGTGTCGAATAGTAATCAGCCAACCCATCCCAGGTGGAAGGATTTCCCGAGGTTTCTATAACTTCCGCAAGGGCTTCCAGGTGGCCGATGGCGATTGCCAGGGGTGATTCCCCCAGCGTTGCCCAAACCCAGGAAGCACGAAGGGAGTGATCATGGGCAAGGCTGTGGATTTTGGCAAGGGCGTCTTTTGTAGATGCCGACGACAGGGCGCGCAGAGCCTTCTCCAGACGTACCTCCTCCTGCCGATTCAAACTTGGCTTGTATTCGCTCAGCTTGTATTCGCCGGGCTTTTCAAAAATACCCATCTGTTCCGGAGGAAGTGATTCCAGCAGATCTTTTACTCCCGGATAGGCGCGTGGCGCCACCTTATAGCGCCGCCAGACCAATTGCCAAGCGCTTTTTGCACTGCTCAGCTTTTCGCCGGCGGTGATCGCGCCGTCTTTTTCCGGATTGAATCCAAATGTATCCCGGCATACGGCACAGAAACTGATCCACTCCGGTCCTGATTTTTCCAGCTCCATTCTTATTTTGACCGGATCTCCCATCCAGCGCAAAAGCATATGAACAGGGTCCTTGGTAATAACGGCCCGAAAGTCCCCCGCTTCCAGTCTGCGTCCTTGCAGGGCATCCAATTCGATTTTCATCAGCCCCGGCAGGCTCTCCTGAATCGCCTTCTTTGTGTCCTGATCGCCGGCAACATCCAAACCAAGACCACCCATAGGACTCGAAAAAAAAGCAAACGGCGTCCAGTTCTTCCCGTTCTTCTGTATCCAGAATTGCCCTTGGAATTGCATCGCAAATAGATGCCTTGCCTGATTCGGGCATTGATCCGCGCTACGGAAAGCGGCGCGTCCGATGCCGGGAAGATAGATGAGCGGGACATCTTTTCCGGTTTGAGTTTCCAACCGGTATCGAAGCCAGACCGCGGGACCCGTCGCTTTGTCGGGCGCATATTCTCCGAGCGACCACAGCGCGGGATAGTTTACCCGCAGCAGCTCGATCACCTGTATCCACAGTCGCTCCTCGTCAGGCCACAGGATGACCCTTGGTGCGGCCAGCTCGTGCTTGTTGTATGAGGCCGCATTCTGAATGGATTGGAGGATGGATGTCATGACGGTCATATGATGTTATCCTTCGGTTATCTCCCGGCGTTTGTCTTGGAGAAACCGTTCTAGTTCCGCCTTGCCGGGCAATTCAAGTTGGTACTTTGAAACAAAGAGCCGGTTGTCCATGCTGGCGGTGGCGTACTCTACCAGGGCATGGTCTTTCTGAGTGCAGAGCAGCAGGCCTACCGGTGGATTGTCTCCATCCGTCATCATGTTTTTGCGATACCATGACACGTAGGTGTTGAGCTGGCCTAAGTGTTCATGGGTAAATGTGTCCACTTTCAGCTCGATGAGGACATGGCATTTGAGGATACGATGATAGAAAACCATATCCACAAACCCACGGGTCTTTCCGATGATGATGCTCTTCTGCCGGGCTTCGAGGCAAAAGCCGTGACCGAGTTCCATCAGGAATTCACGCAGGTTGTCCAAAAGAGCATCTTCAAGTCTGGATTCGCTGACTGCCTCGCTGGCTTTGAGCCCAAGGAATTCAAAGATGTAGGGATCTCGAATAGCCAATTTCGGCTCGGCCTTTTCAGCGATGGAGTGGGCCATTTCAGCGAGTTTTTCTTTGTCCGTGGAAAGACCGGATCGTTCATAATACAGCGTGGCGATTTGCCTTTTGAGCGCCCGCACGGACCAGTTGCCTCGAATGCATTCGATCTCGTAGAAGGCGCGTTTGATTGGGTCTTTGATGGCAAGGAGTTCAACAAGGTGCGTGAAGGAAAGCCGATGGAGCAACATGCGGGAATCCACTCCAAATTTGGAAATCACCGATTTCCGAGTTTCAGGCACTTCACCGGATAACTCTAAAATCCCCGGCAAAAGGGCGATGCCGGATTCGGAAATCACTGATTTCCGAATTGACGGATAGGCGTCAAAAAGCTGGCGACATAACCCAAGATAACGTCCGGTATAGCATCGGTCCAAACATTCCCGTAGAGAGGCCGAAAGCTTTTCAAGGAGACGTGCCCCGTATTGCGCCCGGTCCGAGCCGTTTTGTTCGTAGTCCCGAATATAGCCGCCAATGAGCCAGTTGCGAACCGTGAGCGTGGTGTTGACCGTACGATTAACAGCAGCGGCACACTCGTCATGCACCCGCCGCACGACGTCCACCAGGGCAGTAAAATTCTGTGTGGGCTTGCCGGGTCCGGGATGAGATTTATGCCGTATGGTATTCAAAATGAAAAATCCTTTTTTAATGAACATGGATATACAGGATAAAGGGGATAAAATTTAATCCCGCTCATCCCGTTCATCCATGTTAAACCTTTTTTCATGAGCCAGCCTCTCTTTTTCGTTTGAGGGTGAGGTGTACGTTATTCCATCGGGCGCCGGAGAATTCTTCCTCGCCCATGGGGTCTGTGCCGGGGTCCTCATCGCACCAGAACCAGGGGTAGTCCTTTTTAGGCCGATTGGGTTCTTTGCCACGGTCTTTGTCTTTCAGTTTGAGAGGAACCGCGCGAAACAGGCCTGCTCTTTTTTTACCCACATCGCCCGCCAGGAGGAAGGGACGGATGTTCTGGCGTATGCCGTCGTTGAGGTCGGGCTGCCAGCCCTGGGCCTGGTCTTTGAGGGGTTTCCAGCGGACAAAGATGTCGCGCGGGGCCTCGCCTTCAAGAATGGCTGCAAGTTTTTTCTGGAGCGTTTGGCCCGCGCCCAGGCGATCGGCGGCCCCGGGTTTGTCGGCCTTGGCATCGTCGGACTGTTGCTGGATCCAGTTGCCGAGGTAACTGTAGGTGAGTTTTTGCAGCATGGCGTGGTCCAGCTTGTGGTAGTTGACCAGGGCGTGGAAACCATCGGGTCGGCCGTCCCAGAGGTGCCAGATGAAGGGGCGGTTGTGGAAGAGCTTGGCATGCTGGGCAAAGAACTCGTCACATAGCCAATCTTCGAGGGTCTTGGATTTGCTGCCCTTGAGTCCGGCAGCAGCGATGAGGGCGTGTTCGTCAAAGGCACCGAGGGCAGAGGTGAGGAGTTGCCGCAGGCGGGCGGCTGCGGGTTGCTCACGACTGAGCGGCGGCAGACAAACGATACCATCTTCATCGGCAAAAGATTCCAGTCCGTCGGGGTCGAGGGTTGGGCAATCAGGAAAGCTGCTGCCGGTTTGTCGCGGCCAGCTGTAGCCAAGCAGGCGGGTGACGGCAACGTGAAGCGGTTGAGCGGCACCCGCAGGATGGCCGTTGAAAAGCCACTGTGTTGGGTTGTCGCTGTGCGGCTTGGGTAGGCCGTTGGGGTATTTTTCGGCGGCGACTTTTTGCCAGTGGGCAAGGTCGAAGGGGACTTTAATCAAGGTTGCTGGCGTAACGTTTAGTTTCTGATCTATCTCTCGGACCTCTTTGTAGAAAAACCTTGAGTTGCAATAGCAATAAAGCGCGGTAAGGTGATCTTCGTTCTTGGGAACAATGGATGCTGTAGTCTGATCGTAAATCTCGCCTGTATAAAGAGTGACGGGAAGTAATCCAATCAAACTTACATTGACTCCTTTTTTACCCCAGAAATCTTGACCTCTTCGCCAATTCTGGACAGCGTGATTTGTTCCCTTCATCTCTTCAGCAAAACGATACAAATCACCTAATGCATTCTGCCAAAATATGACTAAGCTTCTACCGCTATATGGTTTCATTTCACTCACGGTTGATTGTAGATATTCCCATTCATCTGTAATAGGTTGCTCCCAGTAATTTCTGTAGAAGCGCTCTCCATCGCTGGTTAGACAACCGGATGAATAAAAAGCATGTTTGCTTAATGGTTCCAGTCCCTTTCCTTGCCTCAACGCCACTCTTGCGTCCGGATTCTTCAACTGTGCCCTCTGTCTGAAGAGTGTCACTGGCTGTTTGCAGAGAACAGTTGCTTTGGCATCGGGCGTAGGATATGAAGCAACGTCGATCCCGGCAATAGTATTACCAGCAATGGGTGAAGCCGCTGTTATAATCCCAAGCTGGATATTAAAGTCCCACATGGGTGTCTGAAAGCCCTTCGGTCCCAATCTAGCCACCACGTCCCAGGACCGATTTTGGAGCAGCTCTTGGCGGAGTTTGGTGTAGGTAGTCAAAAAAAGCCAGTTCTGCGGCGTCACTAAGGCCGTTGTGCCACCCTCAACACAGAAATCTAGGCACCGCTCGACGAAACAAGTTGCGAGCTCAGCTTTCGCCTCACGGTAAACACTTTGGCAGTAGTCCTTGAGCACATCGTCCTGCTTCTTCTGACCAAGATACGGAACATTCGTTGTGGCAAGAGTGAACTGCTCAGCAAGTAGCTCGGCCGCTTTGGTGACACCCTGGGCGATAACAGCTAACTCGACAACATCATTTTCGAATTCGGCCGTTTGATTTTCACTGGCCCTGAGCGCAGAGGTAAGCAGGGGAGCGAGTTCCTGGAACTCGGCCACATAGAGATTTCCCCCCTGAGCGCGGGGATTGATGAGGCTGCCAAGAACGGGGGCATCTTTAAAGAGACTGTGCAGGCGGGCCATGCCTCGCTGAAACCGGTCGTTATCTCCTGCAAGCGCTGTCCACTCCGCTTCCGTCGCGTTGGGGGCAAGACCGGAGCAGGCCAGATTGAGGTTTGACAGTGCTTGATAACCTGCAAGTTTCCACGCCGTCAGAGCCACATTGAAGGCGGCAATCTGAGTGCAGCGTTCGTCGATTTCCAGGCCATGAATGTTATCTTTGAGCACCCCAACGACTGCCTCTTGCGCGCTGAGCTTCTCTTCCTCCATGCGAAGGCGGACGAGAATTGGAAGGGCAAATACCAGGAAATGACCGCTCCCCATGCACGGGTCAAGCAGGCGAATTAGGCGTGCGAATTTCGGCCAGCCGTCAAAGACGCCTGCGGCGGGAAGCCAGGTCTTGGTCTTTTCGTCTTGTACAAAGCGTAGAAAGGTCCAAGATATTCCAGGGACGCCGTCACGGGCCGGTAGTGCAGCCCGAGCTCGGGCTTCTTCTTCGGTACCCGCCTTGATCGGCCCCATTTTGCCCGCCCACCAGGCGCCGAGGGTATTGTGGAGCAGGAACTCCACCATGTAATCCTCGGTAAAGAGCTGTGTAACAGGCGCGATTTCGTCAGCCCCGATCTTCTTCCCGGACTTGTTGACCTCGTTTTTTCGCTGAGCCTGCCAGAACTGGTAAGTCCAACCGAGGGCATCGTCGGCGCGGAATATTTCCGACGGAAGAACCGCCAGGAGTTTTCGCAGCTCCACCTGGTCGTTGAGGGCGATGGGGAGATCGAGTACCGGGTCGCCGCGCCGGAAGACCCCCGGAAGTGTGAGGCTGGCGAATCGACAGGCAAGGTCCAAGCCGTCACGAGCTTTTAGTTCCGGAGCCAGCTCTTCGCATTCCTCCAAGGTTACAGGGACATGGCCATTGTCCTCGTCGGTAATGAGGAGGTTGTTTTCCGTGAGGAAGCGGGTGAACAACAACCGATGCCAGTGCTCGTAGGCCGCCAGCTCGGTCAGGTGGCGAATATCTTGTGTGCCGGATCGTTCATCGCGCTGATCACCGAGAGCGCGACCACGGGCGCGAAGACTGTTGCGGAGCTTTTTCTGCTGATCGCTCATGTGGGAACGGAACGTCTTTTCGTGAACCGCCAGGTTTTCCAGCGCGGCCCGGCCGGCAGATTCGGCCAGGACGCGGGCGTCACCCGTGGTCTTTTCGAGAAGTCTGCGATGTTCTTTGGAAAGGGATATGGGCATAAAGCGTGTGCTCCTTAGAGGATCACCGGACCGTCTTTCAGGGCGGCTTCTATGTACGTTTTGGATTTATTTAGCCATGCATCAAGTTCTGCCTGGTCGTGGATAGTAGCAGTGGCAAGCGTGACGCGCCGGGCCTTGGGCTCCGCTTCGATAATGGCGGCGGCCAGGGCCTTGTCAAACTGGGCAGCCAGGGCATCTGTCTGTGACTGCCGGTTGGCCAGGGAGCAGGACTGTAAAGCCGTGAGGAGTTCTTCGTCGGAATCTGTAGGGGGCACGCTTCGCTCAATTGCACCGGCACTGGAGAGCAGGGTCCGGCGCTTTTCTTCCGGCAGTTTCTGCCACGCTGCGTTGCTGCTGATCCGTGTGGTTTGATCCGCGAACATGTCGGCATACGCCTTGTGTGCAGAGGTAAGACCGGAACGTAATGCATTGGCTGCCGTTTTGAGAACGTGAGAGGCCGGGTCCGGATCATCCAGCAGGGACCGATTGGCGCGAATTGCGGTAAGGGTGGCAGTCCATTCGGCATGGCCAGGCAAACCAACGGCCTGGGCCACAAGCTTTTCGGTGAGAACAAAGGCGGGAAGTCGTTTGGCGATTTCTTTGCCCGTGTCTTTCCATGTGTTGATTTTGGCCAGGAGAACCTCCCTCTGATTGTACAGTTCCAAAAGGAGATCATTGCCGGAGCAGGATTCCAGAGCGGTGATTTCCGGAGCGGCCGGCGCCATGGGGACAGGGGCATCCCCGCCCGCCTGAGCGGCAATCGATTTGGCGTGATCGATAAAACGGAGTGCATCGACGGGTTCGTTGCCGGGAGTGATATTGGGCAGACCGGCTTCTTGAAAAAGCTTGCGAACGGCAAGCTTTTGAAGGACTGTGAGTACGGGACTTTCCGTGCGAAATGTTGCCTGTCCTAGCTTTTTCTGGTTCACCTCAGTCAGCGGGAGCGGCTTCCCGTTAATGCGGGCGCTGAGGTGGTTGCTGGCGAGCAGCGTCGTCAGAACGCCGTCAACGGCGTCCTGGGGCCAGCCAAAGGGCGGTAGTTTAAATTTCTTGCGGATCTCCAGACCCGTTTTCCCAGAGCCCATGAATGCGATGAACGCTGCCGACACAGGGTGGTTCTGCGGATCGCCGGTAAATCCTACCTGCTCCAATGCGCTGGGAGAGCCTTCTTTGGCTTTTTTGAGAACCTGGGGCCACTTGGCCGAATCTCCGTCATTAAACTTTGGGTATAGCCGATTGAGAACCTGTTTGGCCGCATCCTCCACGCCTTCCTTGAGTCCGGTAAAAGACTGCTCCTGTCCCCCCGAAAGGAAGAGGCGTGCGCCACCGATGATCTGCCCAATGAGTTCTTCGATACGCAAGTCTTGGGAATTCTGTTTGGTGACCATGGACTGGCGACATTCTTTGCCCTCCTGGGAAGTGGGGTTGCCTTTGAAATGGAGGGTTTCCTCGGCGGCCTGAGCGGAGGCGATGGCGTTCTTGAGTTCGTCGGCATGGGATTTCGGAAGGAACAGGTGGAGCGTGTGGTCGTCGGTGCTGAGCTTTCGGATGTCGGCCAATACGGAGGATTCCGAAGCCGAAAAACCGTCTCTCGCCCAAAGCATAATGGCATCGCTTTCCTCCGGCTTGCTTTCACTGTGGTGGATAATGACCTTGCGGCGTTCCTTGGCGTCGCCGTGGAGCACGGAAGTGTTGCCAAGAATCTTCGTCAGGACTTTGTCCAGAAGCTGAGACCGGTTGGAGGCGATCAAGGGGTCGTCATTGAGTACCGTGCCCCTCCGTTTGCGGAATTCTGACTCCCAGGCTGCCCCTTCTGTGGTTTGCAGACGGTATTCACTTTCTACCTTCATGAGAACACCGTCCTGCTCCATAAGGTCAATCAATCCGGGAAGCTGCTGTCTGAGTTGGGTACTGCCTGCGACGAGATCATCACTGAGCAGGTCGGCCAGATGTTCGGGTTCGGCCCGGACCCCCAGATCTGTGCCATGTTCTCGGGGGAGTTTGTTGATTAGAAAAACCAGTGCGCAAATACGACTGCGCAGGGCGCCATCGGGTTTGGTCTTCTGCTGCTCGATGATTTCGTGAAACCGCTTTTGCATTTCGCCGCTGGTCACAAGGATGACAGCGATCTGGTCGTAAATGAAGTCGGCCGGCACGACCGCACCCAGCTCGGCATCGGCATAGGCCCGGCAGGCTTCGTGAACAACGCTCAGCTGGGTGCGCATCTGTGCTGTGGTGCCTGTAGTGTCAACGGAATGAAGAACGCTGTCCCAGAATCGGCGGCGCACGGGAAGCAGGGGGTAGTCCGAAATGTAGGCAAGGTCGTCCTCCGATTGTGTAGCAAGTTTGGTCCCTTTGAGCTGGCGAGTAATTTCGCCTTCGTTTTTATCGATCAACTGCTTGATGTGGACCTTATTGTCTTCACGCTTCTGCAGAACAACGGTTCGCACGACCTTTTCGACGTCGTTGTCTTTCAGATGGACCTTGATCGTGAAACGGCCCAGGAGGCGCTGAAGATTCGGCATATCGTTGAGGGCGCTCTGGCCGGTCCCAACGATCATAAGTCGTCCGTCCATTTCCTTACTCAGCGCCTCGCTCACTTCCTGAACATCGAGGGCTTTTTGCGCATCCTGCCCAACGAATTGCTGGATTTCGTCGAGTACCAGAAGGGTGCAGGGGAGTTTTTCGTTGGTTGAAATCGCTTCCCGAATGATGTCAAGCATTTCGTGGATGCTGACGTCGTCCACATTGGGGTAATCAGCCCGGAGCAGCTCACCTACCTGCGAAGGATCCTTCAGGTGGTCGTAGCACTGTACGTAGGCTTTGGCCACTGCGCCGGAGCCGTATAACCGTCCGAGTTCTTTGTGGAAGTCCTTGCCCTGTGCTTCGATGGCGTTCTTGAAAGCGTCGAGATTCCCATCCCGTTTCAAGTGGATAAGAAACTTGGCGTAGGGATAGCCTTCCGGAAGCCCCACCGATTTGAAAAACAAACTCATGACGCGCAGACGCACACTGCCGACCCCCGCTTTAAGGGTACCACCCGCCATGTGCCGACCCTCATGGCGTTTACCGAGGGTGGTGATTTCGGTGAGGAGATCGGTGATTTCCTCGGGGAGTTGGGCAAGGGAGCGGGCGGTTGTTCCATCTGGAAATGCAAAATTGGTCCAGAGATAACGCAAGACCTTGGCCAAATGGGATTTACCACTCCCGTAGAAGCCGCTGATCCAGGCAGCTTTCTGCTCGGGAGCATTGAAGTTGTCGAGATATCCCTGGAGAATGCGGCGCATTCCATTGAGGTATTCACCCTCACAAACAAACGTGTCCAGTTCATATTTAAGCGTTTCCAGGTCTTCGGTATTATTGCTGGAGACGCCCTCGTTGAGGAGTTTCCAAGACAGCGGATCTTTCAGGAAGATTTCTTTGGTTTTCATGTTGGAGCCTCTCTTAATCGACATGAATAGTCAGTGCATACAAGGGCAATCTCAACTCTTCATTTCCCATTAGTATTTTCATTCTGTATATCCATACTTAGCTGTTGGAAAGTATAGGGGTGGCCAAATAATTCCACCCTGTTCGTGCATCCAGAAAACGGTAGGTATTCCCCTCCTTCTCTCCAGGGAAAAAAACAAGCAGGTATCCAGGGAAAGTTTCTTCGAGACCCTGGATCAAGTCGGATACGTGCAGAAAATCGTAGAGGTCCATCAATCCGGTCAGAGCAAAGACGGTGTTATCCGGTGAGAATGCGCGGGCAACCTCTTTTTGCAGGAACTCCGTGAGAATGTCTTTCCATTCGGTTTGGGCATACAGCTCGATATCGTCGGGATGCTTGAACCATTCCGCCCGCTCTTCCTCATCCACTGAAGCAAGCCACTGGGCCAAGCTGCCTTTCAGCTCGATACGAATCCATGGATGGCCTGCGTCTTTGGTGGCCATCTCGAATTCGTCAATACGGTTTAGCAACCTTCTCTCCTCTGCGGCAGGATAAACCGCGAACCAGACACGCTGCGATGCGGGCAACCCGGGTCGGAGCGGCATCTGAATGTGACTGCTATAATTCTTGACTAAATGGTCAATGCGATTCATGAAATAACACCTGTTCCGTGGGTGTAAGAAGATTGGAGAAGTCAAACTCCACAATACCCGCTGCTTGTTTTAGTGAAAGCAATCCCTTTGCGGAAGCCAGTGAGAGCGCAACCTGTAATTGGGATCGGTTGGAGGCGACGAGAGACGCGAAGGCTGAATCAAGTAAGCGCTCACCGCGAAGTCCGGCAAGGTAGCCGACAAACATGGCATAGGCAGCAGAAACAGGCCGCGGTTCGGGAAGTTGCCTGGTCTTTTTCTTTTTGCCCGCAAGGTGCTCTGCAAATGTCCAGGAGGTGTTCACATTTTGGGCCATTGATTTCTTCATGGCAGGGCTGAAGCGACCAGGAAAACCGTCTTCAAGATGCTGTTCCATGTCAGCTCGCGCAAGAACCTCCCCGCGGCGCAGCGTGCGTATCAACTCGAAGCTCTGGCGCAACTGCGGATCTCGTGCATACGCACAGACCAGGCAGAGCTGGGATAGAGAGGCCAGATCTTCATGTCCAAGAACCCAGAGAACGCGGAACAAGGCTTTGGTGGGGTCCATGCCATAAAGTTCCACTAAATGGCGAAGGCTCTTCTTACGGCTGCTAAGGGTAGGTTTTTCCAAAAGATTTTCATCGACAACGGCCTTGGTGAAATCATCCCTGGTAACAGCAAGAGGCATCGCGATAACAAGAGCGCGCATCTCAAGAAACATCATTGACCGCGCCGAATGGCCGCCGGTTTTGGCTTTAGAAAAACCGAATTGGATGTTCTGTATTAACATAGGTGTGAGTCCATTAGGCCCAGTTTCTCCCGGCACGGCAAACCCTTTCGTAGATGTGTTTGCGGCGGTTTTTTGTAAAATGGAGTCTGGCAAAAATACAATAGATGTTCTGAGTAAATCAATCTGTTTCTCCTGAATAGGCTTAGCCGAAATTCGTGACAATTAAAAAATAGTCTTTTATTATCAAATACTTGCAACTTTGAAAACCGTGATTTTGGCACTACAGATTCGCGTTTCATTTAGATAATCGCCTTCATTATTTTGCC
>Ga0075112_1000574_pt1 | contig 15431 bp, 12 predicted proteins | sample AntAceMetag02UKF_FD_69783 | JGI IMG/M metagenome (GOLD analysis project Ga0075112, IMG submission 69783) | Saline lake microbial communities from Ace Lake, Antarctica - Antarctic Ace Lake Metagenome 02UKF | ecosystem: Environmental > Aquatic > Non-marine Saline and Alkaline > Saline | place... | reverse complement strand
AAACTTATTGGCCGAATATTGAATTTCGAATAATTCTCAGCAACATCCCATAGGGATACCACTCGTTTTTGAATATTTTCTGAAGAATCGATTCTTAAACATTATGACCGGGAATTGCTGCACGCACTTTCCCTTCCGTTTATGAACTCTGCCCTGTTTACGACCAGGCCATTGCTTTTGATAAGGGATATAAACCAAGGTCCTCCTTCAATCTCTACAACCGGAAACATTGGCAATCCAACATTTCAAATATGAAAATGTTCAAGACAAGGTTGTCGGATTTAAAGGAATTCAGGGTTGATAACCCGGCGATGGTGGATTTGTCGACACTGGATGAAGAAATAAGGGATCGCATGGTGGTCATTGTGGGTAAAGGTGAGGAAACCAAAGGAAGGGTTGTGGTTGAGGAAAAAACCCCTGACGGCGCATCGGACAACTTTTTCAACTTCAAGCAGGATTTTCATAACGGTGACGGTACTGTGCCCTTAGAGAGCGCGACGTTTTATAAAAACGATGTCCTAACGCTTGCAGTCGAGAGCAAGTGGTACGATGGCGCCACTCATGGATTCTTTCTGAATGACGGCAGAGTCCAAACGATCATTAAGCGGTTTTTGAAAAACGATACAAGTTGGAAGGAGTGGTGGACGGACGTAGCAAAAACAGTCGAAAAGGTTCGTTAGTAGGCTGTCGGAAAATAGCCTTTCAGCCCATTGTCTCTTCAATACACCCGCGGATATTTGTCATTGGATCATTGCTATTGATAATATCTAAATGCTTGCACTATTTCTGGAAGCCGAATCAGAACGTCACCATCACAAGCGATAAAGAGGATAAACATCTTGAGTGACGGGATGTACTATTTATTCAACACTCCGCCTGGACAATATAGACTGCAAGTCTAGGGGGGAGGGTCAAGTCTGCCGTTGACTCTTGCTTCGTTTTTTGTACAGGGCCGTGGACGTTCATCACTAAGTAAACAATTAGGCATTTGACATGATAAAGAGCCGTCAAAAATCAAGGGCGGAAACAAGGGGGTTGTATTGTTACCTGGCGGTTGTGGAGCCGGGGTATTCATTGGCAGATTAGGCGAGACTTATTGGCATGATTGGTCAAGGTGTGGGATATTCTGTGCGAAGGGGGGAGCGAATCGCTAAAGAAAACAATTATAGCCTCATGGGTTGAGTTAATTACTTAATGATGGACGTCGGAGCGGCCGACAAGGCTGCAATCCAGCTGGTGAAAGTCCAGCCGTATCAGTTGCTCGTATCGGATACGTAGTGATGCCACATCCCGGGGCAGGTAACCAACCGGGCTATGCGTGGTGTAAACGGCCCGGCCGCCCTGAGGTTAAATTCCAGCGGTGGGTGCAATCTGGGGGTCTAGCGAGCGTGGGAGCCTGAACATTAGAGAATGACTGCAGCCCCGAGACATTCATGCAGGCCTGGCGGGACTTCCTTCATGCCTATGGTTTCCGGGGGCCGGGAGAGCTGGATCTGGCGTCGCCCCGGTATGTGGATAACCCCGAACCCATCCTGGGCCAGGTGTGGCAGCTCTGGAACGATCCTGAAAGCAATGATCCCGTGGCCCGGTTTGAAGAGGGTGGCTGGGAATGGGAAAGGGCCGCCGTCCAGCTGGAAAAAATGGCCGGGGGATGGCTCAAAGAGAAAAAATTTCACTTTCTTTACCGGGTGATTGAGCACTTCGGCGGATATCGGGAGAACCACAAATATTATCTGATCCGGGGTGTCGCAAAAATCAGGATGCTGGTGATGGATCTTGCTGGGACCCTTTGCGCCCGGAACCTTCTGAAGAACCAGGAGGACATCTTCGACCTGACTTTTGAAGACATCAGGGCCGTGATGGAAAACGGCGCGTCCGCTTCTGAAGCGGCAAAACCGCACCTGGATGAAATCAACGCCCTTTTTCGGTCCGGTGCACTCCCCCCGGTCATTGATTCCCGGGGTTGGATATTGAAACCAGAGGCCCGGGTCACGGAAGAAGGCGCCATTTCGGGCCAGCCCGTGTCTTCCGGAAAGGCAAGGGGAAAGGTCAAGGTGTTGCACACCGCCAATGAAAAGCCGATTTTGCCCGGGGAAATCCTCGTTGCCAGTGCGACCGATCCGGGGTGGACTCCACTGTTTGTCAACGCGGCCGCTATTATCCTGGAAGTGGGAGGAACCCTCCAACACGGCGCGCTGGTGGCCCGGGAGTACGGCAAACCCTGCGTGGTGGGAATCGCCGACGCGGTGAACCGTTTCGCCGACGGCATGCGAGTGGAAGTGGACGGTTCGGCGGGAATCGTCCGGATGTTAAATCCCTGACAGGTTCATGAAAGGTTCCCTTACCAACCCCTACCTTCATTTTTGGTCAGTCCGCTGCCTCCACAACATCCTGCGGTCATATTTTGCTTGATACACAAGACCATTTCCTCTATGCTTATTGCTCATTCTAATCATTTACAGGGAGATACTTAATGGCTCAATTGATAATCGATGTGGACAAATGCAACCACGATGGGCTCTGCGTGGAGGAGTGCCCGGCTCGGGTAATAGAAAAACCTGGTAAAGATGTCCTGCCTTTCCAGAGCGATGACTTTGACGGGATCTGTCTGGAGTGCGGCCACTGCGTAGCTGTCTGCCCAACTGGAGCCCTATCCCTGGATTGGCTCACCCCGGATGATTGCCCGGAAGCGGCCCCTATGTTGGATGCCGATACGGCAGAAGCCTTTCTCCGGGCCCGGCGATCAATTCGCCGCTTCAAAAACAAGCCGGTAGAGAAAGAAAAGATAGAAAGGTTGCTCCATGTGGCCTGCCACGCCCCTTCGGCCAAAAACTTCCAGCCCTGGGAGTGGATCGTTATCAACGATAAAGCGCAGACCGAAGTTTTTGACGCTCTGATCCTGGATTGGATGAAGGCCATCGCCGAAAAACAGCCCCAGGTAGCCGAAGTCCTGAAAATCCCGCGCACTATCGATCTGGCGGCAGCTGGTAAATATAAGACCTTGCGCAATGCCCCCTGCTTAATCGTCTGCCACGCCGATAAAGACTGGGGCTGGGCAACCGAAGACTGCACCCTGGCCCTCTCTTACTTAGAGCTTATGGCTCCCACCCTGGGCCTGGGAGCAACGTGGTCGGGCTATTTCACGAGCGCCTACAAAAACTATCCGCCCCTGGTCGAAGCTCTGCCCCTGCCGGAAGGCCGCAAAATCGCCGGGGCGATGATGCTAGGTTATGGCTCCTTCAAATACCACCGCCTGCCGAACCGCAAACCGGCTGTAGTAGAATGGAAGTAGATCATTAGGAGTCTTTCCGGTAGCCCTTTCAAGGTGGTTATTGAAACTGGGTAATAGTTAGGGATTATAGATAAAAATCGGGTTCGGAGCATATAGGTTTCAGGTGTCGGGTGTCAACAATAGGGTGTTTCAACAAATATTAATGGATAGAATCGCTTCATTCCTGAAACCTGAACACTGACACCTGACACCTCAAACAGCAATAATAGGTTGATATCCTAAGCCTTATCTCCAAATCGGTCAGGTTAGGAGTCACCTTGAAAGGGCTGGTCCGTCCGGTTGAACAGATTCAGGAGAGTGTCATGAACGGAAGAGAAATTACGAAGATGGCTTTTGATTTAAAGGAACCCGAAAGAGTTCCGGTCACCCTTATAGGGGGTGGTTCATGGCTTGTGGACATGGCAGGAGAAACCTTCGCGGGTATTAAAGAGAATCCGGAACAAATTGCAGATGTTTTTATCCAGGGCTTTCGAAAGGTAGGGCACGATCTCATGTGGACGGGTTCCAATTTCGTCAACTATCCCGTCCATTTTTTAGGTTGCCCCATAGAAGACAACTCTTCGGACGGACCAGTCCTCACCAAAACAGTCATCCAAAGCTTGGATGATTTCGGTGAACTGAGAATGGAAAAGGTCCTGGATCATCCGATCATGCAGGGGATTATTCGTTCGCACCACATCGTTGCCGATGCCATCGGTAAGGAGACGATGGCCATGCCGGCCCAGTGGGCCCCGTTCACTTTGGCGAGCCGGATTTTAGGCATGGAAGAGATAGCGCTTGCAACCATCCTGGAACCCGATAAATTGTTACAACTAATCCAGTTCTCAACAGATCTGCTTTGGTCGATTATCGAACCAACCCTTGAACACGAAGACATCTCAGGAGTGAATCTCGCTGACCCTGTAGCTTCCGGGGATTTGATTTCACCCGATTCGTTCAAAAAGTTTGCGGCTCCGTTTTTGAAGGATCTTGTCGATAGAATCAAGGGGAAAGGGAAATACGCGATGATACACATCTGTGGGGACACGACCCTGGTGTTGGAGGATATTGCTGAGATTGCCCCGAGCTGTTTCAGTCTTGAGTCCAAGGTGGATTTGCGGAAGGCCAAAGAGATTCTTGGGGGTAAAGTCTGCGTGGCCGGGAATGTAACGCCGACAGGGGCATTTCTTCGCGGAACACCGGAAGAGGTTGTGGCTGAGGCGAAGGCATGTATTGAAGCCTGGGGCGAGGGTGGGGGATATGTTCTGACACTGGGATGTGATTACCCAAAGAATGTCCCTTTTGAGAACGCCATGGCCCTCATGTCACTTAAAGGATGCAATTAGCGGTTAGCCATTAGCTATTAGACGCACAAAATCAGTGATTTACGGCGCAATGGGTAAGCATAAAAAAGTGAGAATACCAACATGAAAAAAGTCATTCAAATGATTGAGATATCTAAGCTAACGGCTATGTAAAAGCCAATTGCAGCTTTTAGATGTCATTAAAGAGGAATATCAAAACAGACTATCAATAACGACCGTACTCACATCCTCCTCGTTCCCCTGTAAGTTTGCAAATTCTTTTTTTCCCCTTCTTCTTAAAGAGTTCCAGAGTCCCAGAGGCGTACCCGCCATTCCACAGTCTGAAATATCAATTAAGGCAGGGGTTTCCCGACAGACTCTTTAGAGCTACTTTTCAATAAAAACGGAAATACTTGATTGGTATTTGGAAAAACAATTTGCATCTTTCTCTCTTTCATGAACCCGTCAGACGGGTTCGGCAACCCGGATATGGTTTTTCTCTAGAAATTCATGATACCCGTATACTTTCTTACCCATGAACTCCATGTCCACCGCTCCTTCGGGACAATTATTCACGCAGCCCAGGCAGGCGAGACAGCGATCGGTGTCCACCTGATAGTTTGGCAAATCAATGGCATCCACAGGGCATTTGTCAAGGCAGGTCTCGCATCCGGTGCATCGCTCTTCGTCTATCTCGTGTTTCCCGATAAACAACTTGGTCAACCAGATGGAAGGGTTGGCTTTTATCAGTTCTCGGAAATCAACCTCCTTTTTGATATTCACTGGTTGGCCTTTTTTCACCCGCGACAGTATGGAGACGGCATATTGTCTCATTGCTGAGAACGAATCTTGATTGGGCAAGTGGCTGTATTTCAGTATCCTTTCCACATTTCCGTATGACCAGGTCAGGGCAAAGGCCGACATATTTCCGAAGGTATTTAATCCTACCGGAATCCCTCCCTTGCTGATCAGCAGTTCCAGAAGTGTACAGGCCGTGTTGTGGGTGTTCCCCCCTTCTCCGCCAAAGGTCACGTATGACGCAACCGGTATTCCGGTGATTTCCGGAATCGTACTGAGCCAGGTTTGGAAGTTTTCGGGTACATCATAGTAATACACAGGAGACCCGGCAACGACCAGATCGTAGCGGGTTAAAGAGGCCTTGTCGATTTGCCGATATTCCCCCGCATCGACTACCAGCCCCTTGGCTTCCAGTTCCCGGGCGATAACCTTTCCGGTCCGGGCGGTATTGCCGGTTTGGCTGTACCAGAAAACCAGCGCATTTTTCGGTTTCAGAGGCGTGAAGGGTTCCTGGGATTGCCGGGGAGTACATGCTGTCAGGCCGCTAATGGGCAGGGATAATGCCATCAGAGACATGGAACTATTTTTGATAAAGGAACGTCTGCTTTCCATTACTTAATCTCCTGTTGGCTTCCACTGTATGGCAGCCGAACATGTTCAACCTTTACAGTTTGTGAATTTGACAAATATCGAATTGTATAGACAAAAAAACAGGGCAAAAACGAAGGCCTCATTTTCTTGCAAGGGACAGCACGGCACAGGCTTCTTTCGCAGTTTCTTCATTTATCCTTGCAACCAGGAATTTCCCCTGCCGTTCTGTTGTAATCAGATCCGCATTGGCAAGCTCTTTTAGGCTTTATTGAGTCTATTTTTCGGTCTGATGATTACGGCCGGTTTGGTCCTTTGTGAATATGTAAAATCTTCAGCTTCCCTGGATTTGCCGTATTTTCTTTCCAGATCGCTGAGCGGCCCGGCATCCAAAGCTCTGACCGGACAGGACTCAATACAGTTGGGAAGTTTTCCTTCCGCAAAACGGTCCAGGCAGTAGTTGCATTTTCGCATTTTGGCGCCTTTTTCAGGGCCGAACTGGGGGGCGTCGTAGGGGCAGGCCTTGAGGCATTTCTCGTCACATTCCACATTGCCAACGCAAACCTGATTATCCACGAGTACAATCCCGTCGCCGTCCCGTTTGGTGATGGCGCCCACCGGACATGCCGGTATGCAGACGGGGTCTAAACAATGCCAGCAGGGGGCAATCATGTAGCTCACAAACGGATCAGGGAATTTCCCTTTCTCCGTGTATATGACGCGCATCCAGTTCTCAGGGCCGGCGGGAATGTCATGCCAATCCTTACAGGCAACTCTACAGGCACTGCATCCGGTACAACGGGTCTGGTCAAAATAGAAACCGACTTGCATGGTTTAATCTCCCTTTTCTACTTGAACAAGGCTTGTGTTCATAACAGCCGCTCCACCACCCGAGTAAGCGTCTTTGGTCAGCGTATTGGCGCATGCGCCGCGATCGATGCCCTTTTCATCCGGATTATACCAGGCACCCTCAAAGATGGAAATTACCCCCGGAATGATTCTCTCCGTTACCCAGGCCTTGATGGCCACCTTGCCGCGGGCATTAAAAACATGAACCGCGTCTTCATCCTTGATCCCTCGTGATTTTGCGTCAACCGGGTTGATCCAGACCCGGTGAGGTTCCACCTCCCTGAGCCATTCCACTTTGTACAGTTCCGAGTGCACCCTGTTTCTGGGATGGGGAGTCAGAAGTTGAAGCGGGTACCGCTTGAACAAGGGGTCCGTGCGGTCCTCAGGGGTATTCGAATACTTGGGGACGGGTGGGCAAAGAGGATTGTTCAGATCTGCTGCCCGCTGCGAAAATATTTCGATCCTGCCCGATGGTGTAGGGAAAGGATTATTTTCAAAGTCCTTTATCTGTTCCCTGAATGCTACAACAGGCTCAGGGAGTTTTACGCGATGAATCCCCTCTTTTTTGAACTTCTCGTAGTCTGTAATCTGGGGCCCTGTCTCCGGATTTTTCTCCACAAACATCCTGAGCCATTCATCTTCAGAATAAGGGTTGAAATCTTTCACCCCGAGCCGTTCTGCCAGGTCGGTTATAATATCAAAATCAGACTTGCACTCGCCCAGTGGTTCGATGGCGCGGTTCACAAACGTGTAGTAGGGGCCCGAGGGCCACGGACGGGTCAGGTCGCTCCTTTCGGCCGCACTGGTTACCGGCAGGACCAGGTCGGCGTACTTGGCCTGTGGGGTCATGAACAGCTCGTTGACGGCAAAAAACTCAAGCTTTTTAAGGGCTCGCGCTGCCTTGTTGCTGTTCCCTGTCTGATTCAGGTAGTTGTTGCACATGGACCACATCATTCTGATGTCCGATGGATACCCTCCCTCTTTGCCCTTGAGGATGGCGTCAAAGATCTTGTTTATGTGTACCCGTTTTGCCACCCTGACGCCGATGTCGAGGGTGCCCTTCACTTTAGGCCCATCCAGTTCAAAAGGGTTTTTCCCCGGAGGTATGGCAGACATGCGAAACATATGTCCCACCGGGATGCCCATCAGACCGCCCCCTGCACTGCCGCCCCGCCGGCCCACGTTTCCGGTCATGGCACACAATGTCATTGCGCACCGGTTATACTGCTCGCCCATGGCACTCCTGGCCGGGCCCTGGCAGTCCATCAGCGCCGCCGGACGGGTGGTAGCGTAGTCTCGGGCCAGCCGCTCAATAGTAGATGCGTTTACACCCGAAATTTCGGCAGCCCAGGCGGGGGTCTTTTCGACCCCGTCCTCCAGGCCCATGACATACTGTTCGAATTTGTCGAATCCTGTTGTGTATTTATCGAGAAAGGTCTGATCGTGGAGATTCTCCCGGATCATAACGTTGGCCATTGCCGCCATCATAGCTGTATCCGTGCCGGGAAAGATGGGAATCCATTCATCAGCTACCGTTGCCGCAGTATCGTGGTACCTCGGATCTATTGAGATGATCCTGGCGCCGTTCTCTTTGGCCTTGATCAGATGATACATGGTATTGGTGCCGGAAATCATCCGGGCAGGGTCCCAGCCCCAGAGGATTATCAATTTTGAGTGGAGCATGTCTTCCCTGCTGTGACCGACCATGACCGAGCCGTATTGGACGAGTGAGGCCCAGACCGCTCCCTCGGAAGAAATGTTTCCGTAATGGGTTACATACCCTCCGAATTGGGCCAGAAGTCGAGAAGCAGCAAACCCCGGGTTATGAAGACTGGCTAAGTAACCACCGCCGGTAGCAAGAAAGATTCCCTCGTTCCCGTAGGTCTCCTTGACCCTTATTAACTCACCGGCTAACATGTCATAGGCCTCGTCCCAGGAAATCCGTTCGAACTTCCCCTCACCCCTGGCGCCCGTCCTTTTTTGGGGAACCATGAGCCGTTCCGGGTGGTGGACCATCTGGCGGTAGGCCCGGCACCTGAGGCAGGTTCTGAGTTGACCGGGCTCGGAGAAGTCGTCGCCTTCGACCCGGATGATTGTGTTATCTTTAACGTGCAGCCTGAGAGGGCATCTGCCACCGCAGTCGAAGGTGGATGTGGTCCGGACGATTCTCACCGCCCCGCCGTTGATATTCGGGCCGGGTTTTTCGATCAGATTGTTTTCCATTGTCTTCTCCAATACAGAATTGTTGAGCCTCTTTTATAGATGGAATAATAGTAAAATCCGAATATTTTGTCGAGACTATTTGAACTTTTTGGATTTGGTATGAAAGGGGTGGTGAGGATAGAGCCTCTGATCAACTCAAGGCATTAAAGCAGCTGTTAAGCGATCTGAAAGCGGGCAAGACCCCTAATGCTTGATTTATCATCCCGGACAGGATAATTTGTGGTTACACTTTGACATATCTTGGGAATTTTCGGAAGGAGAACCAGTTGAATCCATTCACAGGAAGGCTCTTGGGATATATTTGTCTCAGCCTCTTTCTTGCTTTTGTTGCCGGGCCTTATACCGCAGAGAAGGAGGTTTCGAAGACCGAGCCGGCTGTTTATTTATCTGCTGTGGCGTTGAGCAACTCAGCACAAAGAGCTGCCTGTTCAGAAGGGTTGAAAAGTGTCAGTGAAGAGGACCTGAAGCCTTTTCCCCAGATAAGAAAGGCCGTATCGTTTCTGAGTCATTCTCTTTTAGAGACCAACCAGGTGAGTCTTTACGGCGGGAATCTGGAGGCTTTTATCAAACGGAAGCTGGGCCGATCTCAAAGAGCGTTCTGTTTTGAGTACGGCGGAAAAACTTTTAAACTTGTCTGGTTGATCATCCGGGATATGGGAACATTATATCTGGTTGGCCTGAGTGAACCGCCTCCTGTTCCTTCCCTTGCCGAATCAAAACTTTCTGAATACCCCGGGATGGCGTTCTATTTTAAGAATCTGGAGGAGACGGCACAATCGCTAAAAGACCCCGAACCGAAAAAAGAGGCAGTGCCGCCCAGTTCCCGGTCCGGTGAAAGTATGAAGACTATTGATGACGCAATGAGGCGTTTCAAACAAATACAACGTCAGGTAGAGAGACAGAGTATGACCCCCTCAGCTGTCAAAAGGGGCGTCTTTTACAAAAAGGAACGTACAGCGTTGGGCTGGGATGAGTGGGTCAGTCTGAACAGGGCTTTGGGCACACGTGAAGAAAATGCCGTTTTTCGAATAGGAGATTATCTGATTATTGGCGCGTCAGAGACTATTCCTGAAAATGTCACCATAGATATCGGATGGTTTAGAGTTGGAAGATATCTCTTTGCTGCGGTTTTTCTAGGTTTTGGACTTTTTTCCATGAGGGGAGTTTACAGAAAGCGTCCCGGTATAAACCTCAATCCCGGATGGACTGCTATTATTGGAGATGGAATCTTCATCCTGTTCATCGGTTTTGGGGCCTATTGTTTGGTTGAATATTTAATGGGTAAATGTTTTGGCATGACTTCTTTCCTGGGTGATGAGGCAGTGCTGGGAATCTGTTCTATTGGATATTTACCCGTAGCGGCCTTTTGTGCCCTGTTTTCCGCCAATCAGTTCAGCCAGAGTGTCGAGGTCGCAGAAGATGGTCTTATCCTCCACTATCCGGGTGGGGCTACGGTGTTAACCTGGGAGGATATCCAGGGATTTGATTTGAAGGATAGTCACACGGTTGTGGGTCGCGGAGGGACAATGATACCCCGGAAGGTACAAACCAAGCTGACCATTAAGACCGCCGACGGCATTTCGAGCCTGGTTGAACCTGGATTTAAGGCGACCAAGCGAAAACTGATCCGCACGATTATGGACAAGGCTCCCGAGCGACTTCAACCGGATCTGGAGAAGGTGAGCGAGGCGTGGTAGAATGCTACACCCTAAAGGGTCAACGTCGTGGCCTGGGTCAAGGCAAAACAATCCATGTTGATGTGTTTGTCCTCGTTTAGGGACTTGCATTCCTGGACGATCATATCCTGGTCTTCGTCGTTGCGGTTCTGGTTGTGATGGAAGAGACCTAATGCCTTCACATGGGCTTCCTGAGCCACGCGCAGGGCGTCCGGATAGGTGGAGTGCCCCCAGCCTTTCGTAATGTGATATTCGTCCCGTGTAAATTCCGCATCGTGAATGAGCAGGTCTGCATCCTTTGAAAATTCGACATATTCTTCAACAGGACGTCCGTTTCGATGCTTGCTCCCCAGTTCATTGTCCGTCAGAAATACGAACGATTTTCCTTCCTCCACGAATTTGTATCCCATTCCGCCATTGGGATGATTGAGATTGATGGGAAAGATTTCGATGGAGTCGATTTTATAGCCGAGTCGGCACTCAACATCGTAATCAATGGTGGCCAGAAGGGCATCAAACTGTATGGGAAACAGTGGGGCGCTCATGGCTTTGCTGAGCAGTTTCTGAATATTTCCCTGGGTGCTGGGGCAGCCCATCAGGTGAATGATTGCTTCATTATGGTAGATGGGTTTAAAAAAGGGAAACCCCAGAATGTGGTCCAGATGGGAGTGGGTGAAAATGAGATGGTAGTGAAATCTTTTTTCATCAAGAAGGTGGTTTCCCAAGCGCCGAATTCCCGACCCGGCGTCCACAATAATGATTTCATCATTTTTACTGCGGATTTCAATGCAAGTGGTGTCGCCCCCGTATTTGATGTATTCTCGGCCTGAAACGGGAATAGATCCCCTTGCCCCAAAACATCTGATTTGCATGATCAGACTCCTTATTGAACCTCATTCTTTGTCTGTTGGCGTTGTTCTGAACCGGGGTGAGCCCTTAGCAAGGAATAGACATGCACCGGTTTTTCGATGCCTTTCAAGATGGCGGTTCCTTTGTCGAATACAGGCCACAGACCATTAATGAGTTTCCGGGTTTCCTCCGCGATGAGGATATCGCCCCCTCTGGCGTGACCGGCCAGGCGGGCAGCCAGATTGGTCACGTTTCCGCTGGCCGTATAGGTCATTCGGGTGTCGATGGATCCCTTAAACCTTGTCATACCCAGCAGGGCCGTGCCGCAGTGAATTCCCATGTTGACCTTCAACGGGTCCATATGGGACGGCAATTCCCGGTTGCACGCCAGGCTTTGCTGGTGAATGTCAAAGGCGGCCTTGATGGAATTTATAGCATTGGTTTTGATGTCATCCTCTTTAAAGATGATCATCAGGCCGTCTCCGGCGGTTTCATTGATGTCCCCTTTGGATCGATGGATGGGATCCACAAACCTGGAAAACAGCCTTTCAACAACCTGATTTACTTCCTGTTCCGGCAGTTTGGTGCTGAGCCGGGTGTAGCCTTCAAGGTCAAGAAAAAGAACGCTAACCTCTTTTTCCGCCTTTTCCTGTCCCAGAAGTGCTGGATCATTTTCAGCCATTTTGAGAACCGATTGGGGGACAAAGGGGGAAATATGACTCAGCATTTTGCCGATGCGCAGTTTTTCCTCTGTCATTTCCCAGTGCTTTTTGGCGTGCAGTACCACGTTACGGGCTGTTTTCGCAAAGTCCTCGATCAAAAAGAAATCCTTGGGTGTAAAACGGGTTCCCGGTTTTCCCACCACGCTCACCACCAGCAACACTTCATCCCCCATGAATGCCGGTACCGCAGCCTCCGGCCCCACACGAACCATGGCGCCGTTTTGCCTTTCGATAGGATCACTCTCGGGAACTACTACCAAGCGCCGCTTTTCCAATGCTTTTTTTATGACCGGGCGACTTCTCTTGCAGGATAAACAGTTCACCGGCCTGTCATAGAGGATGCATTGGAGGGGCCGGGTGTACTCTTTCGCGTCAGGGTCCATTAGGAGGATGCGTGTTTCCATGGCTGATGGAATCTGGGCTCTCAGTTCATCCCGCATTTCTTGCAGGATCTGGTTGATCTTGACCAGGGGCGCGATTTTGTCGTCCAGCCGGGACCTCGCTTCAAATCTTTCTTTGTAATATTTTTTCATATGGATTTCTTGGCGTCCTTCATTTGTCGTTTTACAGTTTCTCAAAATGACCCATGAATTCCAAATGGCCGCAAAAAGGTGCAAAAGGCTCAAAAATGTTGATTCGAAATAATTAAAAGAGCGTTAAGCTATTGTTAATTAAAGAGCAGTTCCAATAAATACATCTTTTATGTTGACATTTATATCCACAATATTAACTCAAATTTCGCTGTGTTGGCATAATATAAACTGGCAACTATTAAGATTCAAAACCTTTTGCGTTTTTTGTGCCTTTTTGCGGCCAATTTTCGTGTTCAAAAATGTAAACTACTTTCTGGCTTTATTGAGGGATGCAGATTTTTTAATAGATTCTGTTTCCTTCCCCAACCTACGGTTTACAAGCTTCTTTTTTACAAATTACCAAATGTACCAATATTTTGGAAACAAAAAACCAGATAACTATTTTTTTTGGGTAGGGTCTATGCTTCACCAGATAAATCCTCACTTATCTACATATTCTTTTACCCGCCGCACTTGACCTTTTCATCAATTTTGAGTAGATTTCTATTTATTTGAAAACAGTCCTATTCGTAATGAAAGGGGAATCAAAAGGATTTTTTTTAGAGCCATGGGGCTATTTACGCGAGTCAATACAGAAACAACATTCATCGATCATCTATGATCTGAAAGGAGCGTATTATGAGTATTTTGAAAATCGATATGCGTAAGAAAGAGATTGTCAAGGAGACATTCCCCAAGGGCAATCTCGTGGGCGGGCGGGCCATGATCGATTATCTCATGACGGAATACGGGTCCCCCACCGCACACCCCCTGTCTCCCGAAGCTCCGTTTATAGCGGCCCCCGGTCTTCTGGCTGGAAGCCGTGCGCCTCAGTCAGGACGGATGTCCTTTGGCGGCAAGAGTCCTCTCACCGGCGGTATCAAGGAAGCCAACTCCGGTGGAACGGCCGGGGACAAGCTTGGGCGTCTGGGAATTCGTGCCATTATGGTTCAAGGGAAATCGGACCAATGGCAGGTACTGAAGATAAACGCCGAAGGCGCCGTTCTCGAGCCTGCCGGAGACATTGTAGGGATGGAAAACTATCCGGCATGTGAAAAACTCAGACAGCGCTACGGTAAGGGCATATCCGTCATTATCATCGGCCCTGCAGGGGAAATGAAACTGGCCAACTCAACCGTTGCGGTTACCGATCCGGAAGACCGCCCTGCACGCCACGCCGGGAGAGGGGGTGTCGGGGCCATGATGGGGGCCAAAGGACTCAAGGCCATCGTGGTGGACAGCACTGGCGCTTCTTCGCGAAAGGGAGCCGATCCTGATGCTTTTAAACAGGCGGTCAAGGTGGCTGTGGAAACCATCCAGAACAATCCTCTGCGACAGGTTTTCAACTCCCTGGGTACCAATGTTTGCATCGATGCCGACGGTGATCGCGGCAGTCTTCCCACCCGGAATCACAGGCACGGCGCCTTTGAAAAACGGAAAGGGCTTAGTTCCAATACTATGATCGAACTCAACAACGCCCGGGGCGGTTCCATGGGAAATGCCTGTATGCCCGGCTGCATCGTCCGGTGTTCGCCGATTTTCCACGATGCCGACGGCAACCACGTCACCTCTGCGCTGGAATATGAAACCGTGGCCATGCTGGGCGCCAATCTGGGGATCGACGACCTCGATTCCGTGGCTCGCATGGACCGACGATGCGACGAGCTGGGGCTCGACACCATCGAGGTGGGATGTGCCATTGGTGTGCTCAACGACGTTGGGCTGTTTGAGTTCGGCGATGCCGCCAGAGCCGAAGCCTATATCGAGGAGATCGCCCAGGGAACCCCCATGGGGCGGATCATCGGCAGCGGTGTGACCCAGACGGCAAACGTATTCGGTATTGATCGGATACCGGCGGTCAAAGGACAGGGGATACCCGCGCATTCCGCCCGGTCTCTCAAGGGGTGGGGCGTCACCTACGCTACCAGCCCCCAGGGGGCGGATCACACAGCCGGAGTGGTGGAAGACGATCCCTTGAACCCGGTGGGGCAGGTGGAACGGTCTCGGATGTCACAGATCCTCACCGCAGCACTGGACGCAACGGGTCTGTGCATGTTTACCTTTTTGAGCGGTACTCCGGAAATAATCGCGTCCATGGTTGCCTCTCTTTATGGTATTGGATGGACCGCCGCAGATTTCGAGGAATTAGGGAAAGAGATGCTCCGCCAGGAGCGGGCTTTCAATCGCAAGGCTGGTATTGGACCGGAAGCTGATGGGCTTCCGGATTGGATGCGGACCGATCCGTTGCCGCCCACTGACTCGGTTTTCGACGTTCCTCAGGAGGAGATCGATCAGCTGTTTAATTTTTAGGTCCGTTTACGGGTAAGATTCTGTCCATGCAAATCGAGATAAGACTCTTGGTTCAGCTCAAAGGGTATCTCCCTGATCCCGATTTGGCGGGGAATATGCGGTTCCTCGAAATCGCCGACCCCGCCACGGTGAAGGACGTGCTGGAAAAAATGGGCATCCCCTTGGGCATGCCCAAGGTAATTATGCTCAACGACCGCCAGGGCGCCATCGACGACGAAGTTGTTGCCGGGGACCGGGTGACAATTTTTCCGCCGGTGGGTGGGGGATAA
>Ga0075112_1000573_pt1 | contig 15459 bp, 11 predicted proteins | sample AntAceMetag02UKF_FD_69783 | JGI IMG/M metagenome (GOLD analysis project Ga0075112, IMG submission 69783) | Saline lake microbial communities from Ace Lake, Antarctica - Antarctic Ace Lake Metagenome 02UKF | ecosystem: Environmental > Aquatic > Non-marine Saline and Alkaline > Saline | place... | reverse complement strand
ATATCCGCGTGTTGTATTCCCTGAATAGGTCGTAGCGATAGCGGAGAAGTTCAAGGAATATTTTTATTTGTAGTTTTTTGGTAGGCTTTTATTCTAATATCTAGCTTATGTATTCATTTTTAAAAATGGAAGGGGGATAGGGTGAATTCCATTTTTGAAAATAGTTTATATCTCAAAAATTACATCTCTTTTTTTGAAATATCAAAAAATCTTTCAAAAAAAATATTTAAATTTTTAATAACATTTTCATATATTTTTGTATATTGACCATCTGGATCAAAACGAGACATTTTCGGTAGAATTTTTGTAATAGCTGTTCCCGTTGTTGCAACAGTTCCATCTCTAAAGGCATTTTCTATAAACTTATATGTTTCAACCTTATTAAGATTCTCTTCCATAATAATTAATTCTAATTCCTCTTTTTTCTTTTCTTCTATAAATCCAATCCAATCACTATCTACTGATGAGGAAACATCAAGAGACATAATAAACTGCTCAATAAGATCTTTTTTGTTACGAAGTTCAATGCTTGACTCTATAGCTCTATTAATATCAACAAGTATCTCTTTATTCTTTGTATTATCTTTATGGTGTTTTTTGACAAGTTCCAAAATAAAATCAATATTTATTTCTACTTGTTTAATTAATTCCATTTCAAAAACTAAATCGTCATTAATATTTTCTTTTTCATTATCTTTTCCTTTCCTAAATTCATTATACAAATCAATATATAAACTATGATAATCTTGCACATCTCTTTCTGTTAGTATTTCTTTACCTTCAAATTTATCAAATGTAGTTAAAATATTGCGAACTTTCAAAATTCCTCCATAAAGTTTGATAAAATCTTTTTGACTTTGTTCTCACAATATTCTTTCTCACAAAGGAAACTTTTCTTGTAATTCTTCTATCAAAGTTTTGTATCATTTTGCTTTTTTATCTTTATTTTCATAGCCATGATAATATTCATCAAAAGTTTTCAATAAAACAATACCACTTGCTTCTTTATCTCCAAAGAGAGCAATTGCATCGTTAGTTCTTTTTTCAAGATTACGAAAACAAATTATATTTCCAAAAGTTTTGATACTATTCAGAATACGATTTGTCCTAGAATAGGCTTGAATAAGACCATGTGATTTCAAGTTTTTATCAACCCACAATGTATTCAAGGTAGTAGCATCAAATCCTGTCAAAAACATATTGACTACAATAAGCACATCAACTTCTCTATCTTTTACTCTCTGACTAACATCTTTATAATAATTTTGAAACTTATCTGAACTTGTATCAAAAGAAGTACCAAACATTTGATTATAGTCTTTTATTGCATTTTCTAAAAAATCTTTTGAACTTGCATCAAGTCCATCAGTATCTTCTGAATTTTCATCAATTGTTCCATCTGGTTCTTCTTCATTTGGTGCATAACTGAAAATAGTTACCACCTTTAGTTGTTTGTCGCTTGGTAGTTTATTTAATTGTTTTTGGAATTCAGTATAGTATAATTTTGCCATATTAATAGATGACACTGCAAAAATAGAATTAAAACCTGCTAGTCTTTTTTCTTTGAGTTTATAAAACTTATTTCTTTTAGTTTTTTTGTCAAAATGTTTACGAATATATCGAACAATATTATTGATTCTTTTTGGATCAGAAAGTGCTTTTTCTCTGTCTATATTTTTAATTTTTTCATCTTCAATATTTTCTTCTTTTTTTATAGTAGAAATATAATCTAATTTGAATGGCAAAACATTTTTATCTGCAATTGCATCCACAATAGTATATGTGTGTAACTTCTCTCCAAATGCTTGTTTAGTAGTTTTCAAAGTAGTGTCTCCACTAGAAGATGAATTTTTTGCAAAAATAGGGGTTCCGGTAAATCCAAAAAGATAATATTTCTTGAATGATTTTGTAATTGCTATATGCATTTTTCCAAATTGGGAACGATGACATTCATCAAATATCAATACCATATTTTTATCAAAAATATTATGCCCTTTGTTTTTTTTGATAAATTTATCAAGTTTTTGGATAGTTGTAACAATTATTTTGGCTTTCGAATTATTAAGCTGTTTTTTTAGTTTAGCTGTACTAGTGTTGCTATTTGCGGCACCTTTTTCAAACTTATCATATTCTATCATTGTCTGATAATCTAAATCTTTTCTGTCAACAACAAAGAGAACTTTATCAATTTCAGGAAATTTTGTTGCCAATTGTGCAGTTTTGAAACTAGTTAAGGTCTTTCCAGAACCTGTAGTATGCCAAACAAATCCGCCAGCTTCTATTGTTCCATATTTTTTATAATTTGAGCTTATTTTTATTTTGTTTAGTATTTTTTCTGTTGCTACTATCTGGTATGGTCTCATAACCAAAAGAGATTTTTCAGCAGTAAAAACACAGTATTTAGTCAAAACATTCAAAATGGTATGTTTTGCAAAAAAAGTTTTGGCAAAGTCCATCAAATCTGTAATTGGTCTATTGGTATGATCTGCCCACCAGCTTGTAAACTCAAAACTGTTACTAGATTTCTTTCCTTTCTTTTTCCTTTTACTGTTTTGTTCTTTGATATGAGAAAAACGAGTTGTATTGCTGTAATATTTAGTATGAGTTCCATTGGAAATCACAAAAAGCTGCATATACTCAAAAAGTCCACTTGATGCCCAAAAGCTTTCTCTTTGATAACGGTTGATTTGATTAAAAGCTTCTTGTATAGCTACACCTCTTCTTTTGAGTTCAATATGCACAAGAGGTAAACCATTTACTAGTATTGTCACATCATAACGATTTGACCTTTGTCCCTTATCAGTCGCATATTGATTGATAACTTGCAAAGTATTATTATGAATATTTTGCTTATCAAGCAAGTAAATATTTTTACTTGTACCATCATCTTGTGGCAATATTTTGATATAATCTTCTTGAATAGTCGCCGTTTTTTCTTCTATACCTTGATTGGAATTTGCAATTTCTTTTTCGAAAAAATCATTCCATTCAATATCATCAAATTGGTACTTATTAAGTTTTTCAAGCTGTATTCTTAGATTAGATACCAAATTTTCCTCTTTGTGAATTTTTAGATGCTCAAAAGCCTGATTTTGCAGTTGTTTAATAAACTCTATTTCCAAAGTATCTTCACTTTGATAGTATTCTGGTCTATTTTTAGATGGAATAAATTCAGCAACTACTGTGCTTTTGGGATTTTGTGCTACTAGATTTATATTTTTTATTTCTGTCATATTATTTTTTATTATTTCCTAAAAACTTTTTCAGTTCACGATCAAAATCAGATTCAAATAATTTATCTTGTATAGGTTTATATTTTTCAAATTCACTCTCTGCAAATTGTTTAGCAATTTCTGCTGATACTTTGCCTGTATCTGTAAGTATCTCTTTTTCATTAAATTCCAAAAATACATTTAATTTTTTTGACCAATCTTTCATTATCATTGGAATTCCTTTTTCTGCTTGATCTTCCGCATAATCAAGATACATTGTTACAATTCTATTTAATGTTTTTATTTCTTTTTCACTTAAATAATTTTTGGCAATAGTAACATCAGATTTGATAATTTTACTGTCTGGTGTATGTTTCCAGTTTGTAAGTCACATATTGTCTTTTTTATGATTTGCTCTTTTTACAATCACTTCAGCAGCAGTATTTCAATGAGTTGCAAAGTGCATTTTGTTTTGAACACTTGCAAAGAAAGTTTGGGTTATGGATGATTTCAAGTCATAATCAATAGCTGTTACATAAATATCAGTAATTTGTTGATAAAAATTTCTTTCACTTTCACGAATATCACGAATTTGTAATATTAAATCTCTAAAATACTTTTTAGTAAGAAATCAACCATTTTTCAGTCTAATATCATCCAGTACATATCCTTTGAGAGCAAAGTCTTTTATTACACTATTTGCCCATTTACGAAAACTTGTGGCTTCAACAGAATTAACACGAAAACCAACAGCGATAATTGCTTCTAGACTATAATGATTTGTTTGATATTCTTTGCCATCATCGGCAGTTATTCCAAATTTTCGAATAACTGAATTTTCTTGTAACTCTTAACTCTTAAAGATTTCTTTTAGGTGATAATTGATTGTATTTACTTCCACACCAAAAAGTTTGGCAATAAGTTTTTGTGTAAGCCGAATATTATCATTTTCTACACGAACATCTATAGTATCTTTACCGTTTTGTTTTGTGAAAATTAGAAATTCTGCAGTACTATTCCTGATTGTTAATTTATCTATCATATTATTTTTTTAATTCCAATTAAAATTATCAATAAAATCGTTAAATATTTCTTGAAATAGATCTTTATCGCTACTAGATAGTTGTCTACTTTCCAGCTCTGATAGTCTACTATGACTATATAGATTTAGAAGTCTTATAAATTCTTGTTTATTATCTCATAGAATACAATCAGTCCAATAATTATATCATAAAAAATTAGATGTCTTTTCCAATAAATTTCTAAAAAGATTAAAATGATATTTTTCAATACTATTACTATCAATAGCATTATTAATTAATTCTTTTATTGATAGATGATATGCAAATGGAGAATCCCCTTGTTCTGAAAGATTAAATATATAATTATCTTTAGATAAGCTATAGGATTTAAACTTACATTCACGATTTCTTTCAATTCTCTTGAAGGAATTTACAAGAATATTGTAAAATAAAGCATGATGAGTCGTTATCAGAAATTTAACAGTATTTCCTTGATATAATTTTATAGCTTCAATTAGTTTTATAGCCATAGTTATAATTTTGGTATCATCGATGGAAGACACTGGATCATCAATAATTATATATTTTAAATCATTAAATATTTCAGTTGATCTTTCTCCTTCCTCTAAATTTAACTCATAAATTACTGTTTCTAAAATAGAATAGAAGATAGACCATATTAGTACACTTTCCTCACCTTTAGATATCTTAATATTAGTTTCACTATCATCATCTCCTGAAACGACATTAAAAGTAATTTCTCATTTTTCAAAATTTAAAATTGGTTCAATATTAGAATTTGTAATATCTTTAAAGTTATCAATTATATCGTTTTCAAGTCATTGTTCATTGACTAATCTTACAATCCATGAATTTGAGTCAAAAGCAAGAATATAATTTTCATTATCCCACTTAAACATATCCTCTAAAAATGCATTATAACAAAGGACTTCATTTGTATTACTTAATTCAATCTCATCTTCATTTTCGCTTTCATCTGTTTCACTCAATAGATTGGAAAGTCTTGTTTTACCAGTAGAATTAAATGCATACAACGTTAAAATCTTTTTTTTAGCTGTAATTGTATCAAGCTTATTTTTTATTTCTGTAGCGACTGCTTCAATTGATTGAAAATCTGTCATATTATTTTTTTAATTCTTTAAAAGTCAGAAGTTTTTCTCTATAGTATTCATATTGTTGTCTCCTAGTTTCAATCTCTGCAGGAAGACCGATAGAAATATTATTTGTTAAATCATCAAATTTATCAAGGATTGCAACTATTTCTTGTTGTTTTTCTATATTTGGCTTTCCATCTTTAAAAGGGATAGGGATTTTGATTTTTTTAACTTTACTATTTGATATTGAAGGGTAACCAGCACCTTCTTGATTATTTTCAACATAATTATAAAAATTATTACTTTTTAAGAAAAAAAATAAATATTTAGGTAATAATTTTTTATGATTGACTCTAAGAACACAAAAACCAGTACTACAGATTTGATTGTGATATTCTGGAGTTATTAAAGAATATCTTTTTAATGTTGGTCTTGTAGTGCCGAAAATTACATCTTTATTCTTTACTATTTGTTTTGCTCTACTTGGTGCATTAATTAAATTAATAATTTTTGTTTCAGTAATTTTATTATTATCTCTACTAACGGAAGAAAGATCAATGTATTGATAATTAACATCCTGATTTTCTTTCCATCTAATATTATTTGTTTTAAGACAAACTTTCTCTAATTCCTTCCATTCCACTTCATCTCCAAATGACAACAATTCATTAAGATAATATTCATATTGATTTTTTCTAGCCTCCAGCTCCGCCTCCAGCTCCGCCTCCAGCTCCGCCTCCAGCTCTGTGAAGTTGTCAAGAATTTTTACAATTTTTTTTTGAATTTCAATATGTGGAATTGGAATTTTTATTCTTGACATAACATTACTCATTATTTTAGGGTTCCCCATACCACTACTTACATAAGATTTTGCTAATATTCACAAGATATATGATAAGTATTTAATATTTAGATTAGAATCTTTTTGTTTCAATAATCCACAAACATTTGTAATACTAAATTTTCCATTACGATAGAATATAGATCATGCATTAGCTCAATCAGTCGTCCAAGTTACATACTCACCATCATAATCATAAGTTTTTATTTTTCAAAAAACCCCCTTATTTACAGTTTGTGAAGAATAAACAGGATATTCTCCAGTATTTTTTGCTAAATAATCTTTAGACATAACTCTACCACGACTTACCTGACATATTTTACCAATTTCCTTAAATTCTACTCCTTCTGGACAATACTTTTCTAATAATTGTTCTATTTTATTCATATTGTTTTAATTTGCTTTATAAAAATTAAACATTTTTTTCAATTTCAGAAACTATTTCATCAATAGATTTTCTTAACTTGCTCTGTCTTTTAACTATATCTGAAATCTTTGTGTTTAATTCTTTTATGTCAATTACTTCTCTTGTATCCTCTTGTTCTACATAACTAGAAACTGCAATATTGTAATCATTGTCTGCGATATCTTTATTATCAACTAATTTTGAAAAATATTTTGTGTCTTCTGAATCTTCACGCTCAATAAATTTATTTAAAATCTTTTTACGATTATCTTCACTAAGCGTGTTTTTATTTCCTCACCTTTCAAATTCTGCAGATGCGTCTATAAAGAGTGTTTTATTATCTTTTTTACTTTTTTTCAATACGATGATACATGTAGCAATAGTGGTTCCAAAAAATAAATCTGGTGGTAATTGAATAATAGTATCTACATAATTATTATCTACTAAATATTTTCTTATTTTTTGTTCTGCTCATCTACGATACAAAACTCATGGAAACTCAACAATCGCCGCTGTCCCACTTGTTGCAAGCCAAGAAAGCATATGCATAGTAAAAGCTAAATCTGCTTTACTTTTGGGAGCCAAAACTCCAGCAGGAGAAAAACGAGGGTCATTTATAAGTATTGGGTTAGCATCTCCATCCCACTTAATTGAATATGGAGGATTGGAAACTATTGCATCAAAAGGTTCATCATCCCAATGTTTTGGATTTGTCAAAGTATTACCATGTGCAATATCAAATTTTTCATAATTAATATCATGCAAAAACATATTGATACGACAAAGATTATAGGTAGTTATGTTGATTTCTTGACCGAAAAATCATTGACGGACATTTTCTTTCCCAAGAACCTTGGCAAATTTCAAAAGTAAAGAACCTGAACCACAACAAGGATCATAAACTTTATTAACTTCTGTTTTTCATACAGTTGTAATTTCTGCCAAAAGTTCACTTACTTCTTGTGGAGTAAAAAATTCTCATCCAGATTTGCCAGCATTGGAAGCATACATAGTCATCAGATATTCATATGCATCACCAAATGCATCAATAGTATTGTCAGCATAATTTCCAAGAGGTAGTTTCTCTATAGATTCAAGTAATTCAGTAAGTTTTTTATTTCTTTGTTCTACTGTTCCACCAAGTTTGTTTGAATTTACATTAAGATCATCAAATAGTCATTTGATATCATCTTCGCTTTCATTTCCATTAGCAGATGATTCTATATTTTTAAAAACTCTAGATAATGTCTCATTTAAATTTGGATCATTTTTTGCATTTTTCACAACATTGACGAAAAGCTCGCTTGGAAGGATAAAAAATCCTTTTTCTTTTACAGTATCAATCCTTCCATTCTCTGCTATTTCATCAGGTAGTATTACATAATTAAACTCGTCTGTAGGCTCATTATCCTTGAGATATTTTGTAAGATTTTCACTGATAAAACGATAAAAAAGCATTCCCAAAACATACTGTTTAAAATCCCAACCATCAACACTACCTCTTAGTTGGTTTGCAATTTGCCAGATAGATTTATGGAGCTCAGCTCTTTCTTGTTCTTTTGTCATATTGTTCTGTATTTATAAAATTAAAGTTTTCAGTATTATATACTTTCTTGTAGTGATTTCAATACGAGAGACATTATATTTTTAAAGGATAGTTCAAACAACCAAATTTACATTATAGAAAATATAAATAAATCGTTGTAAATTTTTGACTCAATCCTGCTCCGTTAGGATAAAAATGTACCGGAAGGAGTATTGATAATTACGGAAAGAAAAATATAAAATTCAGCAACTCTCCAAACAAGAACTTATTTCTCCAAACAAAAACGTATCCCCCTCCTCTCTAAACAAGAACGTATTTAACTCAAAAGCCTATCAAAGATAGAAATATCAAAAATATTCTTTGAATTGAATACAACGTTTAGTGGATTATCTGAAGTTTAGCGGATTTACTTGGGATATCAAGGGCTAAATTTTAGATATCCACGTGTTGTATTCCCTGAATAGGTCGTAGCGATAGCGGAGAAGTTCAAGGAATGTTTTTATTTGTAGTTTTTTGATAGGCTTTTATTCTATTATCTATTTTATGTATTCATTTTTAAAAATGGAAGAGGGGATAGGGGTGAATTACATTTTTAAAAAATTATTTTCTATTCATTAGATAAGAAAGTAAATTTAAAATACTAGAATAGTCTAGGTTGGTCCTGTTCCTCAAAAAAATCAGGAAACTTTATGTTTCCATCATCCACTAAAAGCTTTGAGACTGATATGCTTCTATGCCAGTTGTTTTTATAATTTTTTATAATTTCTCTACTTTTTAAACTATTATATAATCAATTTAAAGAATATAAAATTTTATCTTTATCTGGAATTTTTTTAAACTTAGCAGCCCAAGCTCAAACAATATTATCTACAAAGGACATAATCAACTTGGAATACTCATCTCTATTTTCTATGTGACTATCATCTATTTTACATTTATCACTAAAGGTACAATATTCTCTAAAATTTCATTTAGTTATCCTATCTATATTAATATTTCAATTATGATGTTGGTGACCGTCAAAAAAGAAATCAGTTATATTAATAGGATTAGCTTTTGAAAAAAATGAATGAGCTCACCCTTTAAATCACATACGGAATGTAGTTTCAACAAGATCAGCATAACTCATATTATACTTATTAAGCTCTTTATGATTGTCTGGTATATGAAACAACACAAATTTACAACCAAACATTCATCTAATCTCTAAATATGGTTCAAATTTTTGTTTATAAATATCTTTGGGAGTTATATGAAAAATAGGTGTTGAAATTATATTTTGTGTAAGCAATAAATGAGAAAATAAACTCAAATTATTCTTTATAACTTGAGAATTCTTATTTTTATAATTTTTTAAGCATCAAGCAAATTTTATGTCTTTTTTAAGACTTACTTTATATTCTTCTCTAATTGTAATTAGATGTTGTATTATATCATCTCTTTTATTTAGAGGTAAAAAGAATATACCATGCCGATACTCATTTTCATTCCCATTTCCTCTATATTCATCATGCCGTATTTCATAATTCATACTTTTAAAGTAATTATCTATTTAAATAACTAATCATTTTTTTATTTATGATTTCCCTTCTCTCCATCTGTTTTTTGTTAAATCTTCTTTTTCAATATCTATCTATACAAAAGTCATGTTCCCACTCATTAATAAATCACTTCTCAAAAGAATATTCTATAAGTTCCTTAGATGGTCAAGCAGATAAGTTATTTAAAACTCTTCTTAATCAATCAAATATATTTGATGAATCAAGATGCTCAATAAACTTATTTACACATACATTTCATACAATTGTTGTATTTTGGTTATATCTATTTTTAATAATACAAACTTCCTTAATTGGATACTGTCAACACAAACAAGTTTCTAAATTATCTCAATCTTCAATATAATAAACACGATCTAAATACCATTCTCTCTTTACAACCTCTCGATTTGAAGATACGCTTAAATTTATCAATTCAGAAAGTAGTTTATAAGAATTAGTTCAGTCAGTCATTTAATTTAAATTAATTTTTAAAAATAAAATTTTATTCCACACTCATATATTTATTCATTAGTAGTATTAAAAGTCAATCACAAGGTTTAGTAATTTTTTGATAGGCTTTTATTCTATTATTTATCTTATGTATTAATTTTTGAAATCATTTATAATTTTTTATTTAATAAATAAATTTCTCTAATTCTTCTTTTACAAGAATTTTATTTTTTTCCTTTAACAAAGTTAATATATTGTTTTTATTTTTTTCAAAATATTCTTTTTCAGTTTCATTTTTATTAGGATTTTTAATAATTTTATTATTTTTTAACCATATAGCACTTTCTCTTGAAACTCATCTAGAAATTAAATAGACTAAATTAGGATAAAATGTTCATAATTCCATATAATAAATAAAATTTGTATCTAATTGCGGAAAATTATTATTTTTTGTATGCTCTTCAAATAAATCAGGTTTATTTTCTTCCAAATATTTTTTATATCATAAATTTGCTAATTCAAAGTAAATACTAAAAGCATTTAAATAATTAAATTGAATATCATTATTTATTGTTTTTAAATAATCTGAATAATACCTTGGATCCTTACCTAATATATTAATTAATGATTTAGAAAAAAACCATTTTTCTAGTGTTTGAAAAATATATGTATTATTCCAATTATGTTTTTCTCATTGCAAACAGTCTTCTCATTCATTTGTTATAAATTTCTGAATAAAATATTTTTGAACTTGTTTCAATATGTTTTTTATATTCTCAGATTTCTTTTCAATTTTTTTTATGAAATCTTTTTCTTTTCATTTTACTAATTCTTCACTAATTACTTCATTATCACTTAATAATTTTAGTGCCTTAGAATATTCAAAAATATTATCTTTTATAAATCAATCTTCTCAATTTTTTACTAAATCGTAAAAATCTAATTGTCTTCTAGGATCAATAAAAATATTTTTTTTAATTATTTGTAAAAAATCTTTATCTCAATTAGTTTTAATATTTAATTCATCATTACATATATCTAATATAGATTCTCTTAATTTTTCTATTTTTTCTTCTTTTTTCACTTTATTTTGATAAATTAATTCTCATATTTTTGTAAAAAAATCAGTTGTGTTTTTTTTGTTTTTATAAATATTAAATTTGTTTTCCAAAATAGATTTTAAATCTATTAAATTATTATTTGTAATATATTCAGTTTCATATAAATTTTCATCAATTACTTTTGAAACCAAATATCAAAGCATATATTCAAAATCTTTTTTTTCACTGTAATTATCACTAATTATAGAATCTCTATATTTTGTACTTCCAGGTTTTATATAGTCTAAAAATCTATCAAATTTTGATTCATTTTCTCATTCTTTTATATTTATATCTAAAACATTTACAAAATTATTTTCTAAATCTTCCGTATTTTTTTCTTTTAAAATATTTTCTCTTTCTTTTTTTGAATTAAAATTTATAAAAAATATATTTCAATTTAAGTGGTGATTTAACCTTCAAGACCTTCAGATTAGATTTTTAATATCTAAACTATTTAATTCTTTTTTTTGATATTCTTGTTTTGAGATAAATATATTTTTGGCTGGTAAATTAATTCATTCTAATACTGTATAATTAGCACATAAATATTTTATATTGTTCTTTTTAAAATTATCTTCTATAGCAGATTTTATAGATATGGGTAACCTTCAATTATGATATGATAATCATTTTTCTAATAAATCAGATAATCAAAAATTGTCAGGCAATATATCATTTAAGTAATTACTTAACTTTGTTTCTTTTCTATTTACATTATTTATTAGTCATTCTTTTAATAGTTTTATTTGTTTAACTACTGTTTCAGCTCAAAATCTAAAAATAATTGATTGATTTTTTCAATTACTAAAAAATCTTGGGATTACAGACATTTTATTTTTAGGACTAAAACTAGTATATAATGTTAAATATTTTTCTAAAGTATATAGTTTTTCAAATAAAAGAAATTCTTTATTTCATATTTTTAAATAATATTTAATATTATATATTTTTTCATTTTTAATTTTTTTTATTGATACAATAATTTCATTTTTTGCAACTAATCAAAAATTAGAAAATTGTTCATCTAATTCTGCTAAATTAAATTCATTTTTAAATTTATTTAATTTACTTAGTAGTGGAGCAAGTAAAACTATTTGAATAGTTTGATTATTTTTTTTAATTTTTCATATAATATAACTTAATAACGTTCATCTATATCAATATCAAACTTTATGAGCTTCATCAACTACAACTAAATTTATTTTAAATTGATTAAAGATTTCACTAAATTCCATATCTGAATAAAAAAAATTTAATCTCTCTTGTGTAGTAATAAATAAATTACTTTGTAATAAGTATTTTTCTCTAAAATCTTTTCAAGAAATATGAGTATGAATATTACAAAACTCATTATCTTTAATATTATAATCTTTAAATAATTCTATAAAGTCTGATTTTAATTCATTAATTAATGCTTTACTAGGAACAATAAAGACAATATTTGTTATTTTTCAATTTATAAATGCTTCAATAATTTTAAAAATTATATATTTCTTTAAGATAAAGGTTTTTCAAGCAGATGTTGGAGCTGAAATAGCTATTGATTTTCAAGTTTTAGTTCATCATTGAGTATTATATCATAATAAATTTTTTATAACTCAATTTTGAAAGTCTGAAAAAAATACTTCATCATTTTTAAATCATTTAAAATCATTTCAAAATTTATTTTTCAATTTACTTATATCAAAGTTATCTTTTATACAAAATTTATTATTGATTTCTTTATTTGTAGTTTCAATTTTTCATTGTAAATCCATATTAAAAAACTTCAAATTTTCAATTTTTTCATTTCTTGATTTAGATAAAATTCAAAGTCTTGTAAAAAGTCTATAAATAACAATATTATTATCAAAATATCATTGATTTTTTTTTCATTCTTCTCCTAAATATTTTCAATAATAATAAATACTTATTGCTATTCTATATGCTTTATTTCTTAAATTATCAATTTTCTCGATTTCTTTTTCTTTTTCCTCATTTATTAAATTTAAAACATAATCATCAGAATTTAAATTAGCAAAAATAAAAGCTGTTTCTAATAATTTTTTAATAATGCAATTATCTAAATTTTTATTAATTTCTTTATCTAAAACTTCTTTTATAGTTTGTTTAATATCATTAGAAGATATATTATATAAATCATAAAGAACTCATATTTTATATATAAGTTCATAATCTTTTTGGAAAGTTTCTTCATTAGTAATTTTATTACAAAAATCTAAATAATTAGATTCATTTCATAAAATTCTAGTTTGTTTCATATTGTCTTTCATAAGTTATTTTCTTACTTTTTCTAAATTTTCTTCTTCTCTAACTTTTAATCAATAAGTTTTTAAGAATTCTAAAATATCAATAAATGGAAGTAAAAAAAATATAATCTTTTTACTTTCTAGCTCTTTATTTTTTAATTTATAGTAACTTAGTAAGTCTCCAATTTTTCCAAACAATGCTTCTTCATATTTTTGTTTGTTTTTATCTTCTAAAAATAATTTATAATTTTCGTCCTCATATCATAGTAAACAAGTTATTTCATATGGTAAATTTTTTATATTTTCATTTCAATTATAATATGGATTAATCAGATCCCATATTATATTATTTTTATTTTTAGGTATATTATTTAGTTGTGAAGTTATAACCTTTAATTCAAATTTAACTATTCATTCTTTAGAAATAAATCATTCAATACTATCTCTTGATTGTGTTTTTCAGTAAGAAAATTTATTATTAAGTTTAGCTTCTCAAAATAATATTTTTGAATAATTACTTGATAAGTGAATTCAATCAGCTCAAAAAACAGGCATTTTATTGCTAGTTTTTGTTTGTAATTTAGAAATTACAATTGGTGATTTTAAAAATCACTCTAAAAGAAAAAATAATATTATTTCTCAAATTTCTTTAATTCAAGATATTTTTCACTGTAATTTTTTATTATCTAAATCTTCTTTAGTTAAACTTTGTAACTCATTATCTATATTGTCAAAATATTTTTTTAAAAATTCAATTGATTCCTTATATTTTAATGTATCTATAGTATATTTATTAAATTTTTCACCTGAAAATGTAATAATATGCTCAAAAACATTATATAAAAATTTATCTATATCTTGAGGGTCCTTTAAATGTATTTTATGGATTTCATAGTTATTATATAATTTACTTTTATCTCATCATATTTTTTCTGTAATGTCTTCTGTAGTAAAAAAATTATAGAAAATTTTATTAAAATCTTTTCTTTTTATTGAACATAAATTTTCTGAATCTTCTTGTATAGACATATAAAATTATCTATTAGTTTTAAATAGTTTTATTATTTCCTTAGTTTTATTCCCCCATTTTTCTCTCGGTACAAATCATCTTTTTCTTTTCCCCCAGTAATTACAAAACTTTTCTTTAATTCAGGGTGCAAAACATAGATTCATTTTTAGATAATTATAATCTTCGTCTGGTCAATTATATTTCTCATCTAAGTTAATGCTAAATATTTTTTCTCATTCTAGTAAAAAGTTTATCATAGGTTCTTTTTTACTGTTAAGAGCGTTTTTTATTGTTCAAAAATTTTTCCATTCAACTTTGAATTCTTCTAGTTTTTCTAAAAGTAGATTTTTTTCTTTAATATTCATTTAATATTAATTAATTATATAAAGATAATTATCGTCTTTATCTTGCTTATGTAGATTTAACTTACTTTTTATATTTTTTTTATGTAATATTCCTTTAATTGAACATAAGTATAATAAATCTTTATATAAATACAACTAATTTTTGGTTTCTATTTTTAAACTTTTCTATTTTGTAATTCTTTCTTGTAGTAATTTCAATGCGAGAGACATTATATTTTTAAAGGATAGTTCAATCAACCAAATTTGCATTATAAAAAATGTAACTAAACCGTTGTAAATTTTTGATTCTATCCTGTCCTGCAAGGGAAAAATATTCAGGAAGGAGTATTGAGAATTACGGAAAGAAAAATATAAATCTCAACCTCTAAACAAGAACTAATTTCTCCAAACAAAAACGTATCCCCCTCCTCTCAAAACAAGAACGAATAACTCAAAAGCCTATCAAAGATAGTAATATCAAAAATATTCTTTGAATTGAATACAACTCGTTGCTATCGGAACAATTTTCTAGTTTCCCCAGTTGAACTCTACCAAAACTCTAGCAACGAGTTTTTCTAAGTTCTCATATTATATAAAATTCATAAAGCAATACAAGTAGAA
>Ga0075112_1000563_pt1 | contig 15612 bp, 19 predicted proteins | sample AntAceMetag02UKF_FD_69783 | JGI IMG/M metagenome (GOLD analysis project Ga0075112, IMG submission 69783) | Saline lake microbial communities from Ace Lake, Antarctica - Antarctic Ace Lake Metagenome 02UKF | ecosystem: Environmental > Aquatic > Non-marine Saline and Alkaline > Saline | place... | reverse complement strand
CGATAAGTTTATCATATGAAATTCGTCATGTCCAAGAATCCCTATCCTCAACCAAAAAAAATAAGGGCTGCAACCAATTAAGATTACAGCCCTTTTATAGTTATGGTGCCGAAGGCGGGATATGAACCAAAAATTTAACACCCTAAAATCATTAGATATTTAATTTTCAAATTGTCAATATTTTGCCTTAATCTGCAACCTATCCGCAACCGTTTTCAGCGTTTTGCTTAGGGGTTTCAGATACCGAAAAAATGCTTCGAAAACTGAAGGATTACAGATTCAAGAAATCATCAACAGGGATCCCGGATTGGGCGATTATGGATCTCAATGTTCTTTGAGGAATGTCCTTCCCGGGGTGATTGGGAACCACCGCCCTTTTCCGGGTAACAGGGTTGTACCATATCTCATGGCTCCCCTTCGCCTGGCGGTCAAAGACAAACCCGCCCTTCTTGAGTTTCCTGATCACCTGGATCGGTTTCATGCCCGGCAATTTCGTCATGCCGCCACCGATACCGGGATTTTTGCTTCAAGCGCAACGCCGGCGGGCATGCCGGCTTTCAGTGCATCCGGAAGTGGATCCCCGTGATCGAGATATGACTCCACTATCTTACGCGCCACATCCTGGGCGATTTCCAGTGTTTCAGCAACGGTTCTCCCCTGGGCCAAGAGCTCGGGAAGATCATGGCTGGTTGCAAGATATCCCCCTTCCTCCAGGGGCTCAATTTTGATAGACAACAAGAATTCAGACATTGTTTGACCTTTCCTTTTCACATGCCATTTTCCAGTCTTTCCTAATCCATTTTAACATCGGGAAAAAGAGCTGGTTTCGGAACCATGAACTGAAAAAGAACAAATAGGTTAAGAGCCCATAATTCACGACAATAAATAAAACCTGGTTTCCTTCAAGACTTTTGCATGTCTGCACAATAAGAGTGAAAACCACGGTTGCGATACCGAAATTCACGTACAGAGCATTCATACTTTTCTCGCCACGTGTTACTTCTCCCGTAATAGAAGTCGACTTATCCTTAAAACGATAAAAAATATCAGCTGCTACGGTGCATCCAAATAGCAGGACCAATAAGCCTTCTATAATAACGAATACGAAAAGATCAGTTTCCATTTTTTTAGCGCTCAAGACTGGTGGGGACTCGGATTTTTGTCTTTGAAGTTTCCGGACCGCATCTGGCAACCCATCTCTACTTCATACCCTTTTCAAGTCTGGCAGATTCCTTTTTACACCCCGTTTTTGGGTCATATCAAACAAAACAGAGAAGCTTGTAAAAACTTTCCAGACGCGCCGCATATGAACAGATTTCATCCAGATCGTCTTTATATTCCGGATTAACCGTCACAATTACAAATTCCTTGAGCGAAGCCTGTATGAAATCCGGACATTTGTCTTCAATGGCGGCCAACAGTTTCCGTTTGTTCCAGGATTTCCTGAAGTCCACTTCATTTTCCTCACAAACCGCCAACAGCTCCTTTTTTGAAAAGGCGCTCTCAAGATCAATCGCCTTACTACTGGGAATCATTAACATACTGTCTAGTATTTCTTGCATGGTTTGAGGAACGAACAGTCCGAAACTCCTGGTGGGGTAATCTATATTCTTGGAAAGGCTTCTCCCACGTTCGCCATATGAAATGGCATGAAAAAGATGTAACCGTGCTCCAAGAGACAAAGACAAAATCTTTTGGCGACTATTGCTTTCGGGCAAATCAGGTATTTCGAGAGTCATTTCGTCAAATTTCGGATACTCCTTCCAATAGTCATATTCCTCATCCTCAGACCATTTTTCAACGGCCCCATTAGCCAGCGCTATAAGTTCTTTGGCAAGGGGCTGAATCTCAAAACGATAGGAACATAGGGCCCTTGAAAAGAGCAGCGGGTATTTATCTTTTTCAGATATCCAAAACTTCCTTTTGCCTCCACTCTTGGAGCAGATAATCCACATTGCTTTCAGCTCAAATAAAGCGATTTCCTCTTCATAGGATACATGATTTTCAAGCGGAGCCCTCATCACGCTTTCTACTTCCTTGTCTATCCATGCAGAACCGACGCCTAAACCAGGGTTGCCCGCGATTACCTCTCGCATCAAAGTTTTGATTGACTCTTGGTCCTGCTCTCGAAGCCTTTCGATAATAAATGGAGTGAAATCCATGCATGGCACTCGAGAGCTTGGCGAGTAGGTCTTATGATTGAAAGGAAATTCAGGATGCCCAATACCTTCAATCTGTTTTCTTAGGATCGAAATAGTATCCGGGTGGGATTGGCGATTATTGGTCGGCTTTGTGGGCTTGCTTTTCCGTTTGAAGAAATCAAGAAATCCCATGATATGACTCCTCTGGCTTTTGGCTGGATGGAGTATGTTATGATAAGCCTTCTTCAGGGATGCGACCTAGGAGGCTATCAGGTCATTTTTCAGGTGGATCGGGAATGATGGTCATGAGTTCGTCTGGATTGACACTGAAGTATTTACAAAGTTTTTCGATGTGGACTTTGCTTATGTTGTGATTCGGATTATTCGCAATCCGGGAAAGAGTTGAAATGCCTATACCAGTTGCATCCTTAATGTCTCTATAGGCGATCCTTTTCCCAATAAACGCCCCTTTTTTCACCATTAGTTCTTTTAGGTTCACTATGAGCATCTCATCACCCCCCCTTGCTGTTTTCTCTAAATAGAATTTTTAACCAAACAAATCAAGTAATTTTTCACATATAAAGCAATTTCTTGCTTCTAAGTGAAATTATCCCTTGACAATATTTCCGCATTATGGAAATATTTCCTTTAAACCGAAAAAGGGTTCCATCAGGTTGCGGTAACCCTTTAGGTCAACCAAAAACTAAGGGAGGTCTATTATGAGGATTAAGGTCTTGGCGGAAAGAAACTTTGAGGATGTTGGAATCCGTATTATTCAAGTTGATGGCACAGACAGAACCTTTTGGCTGTCTGGAGAAGAAGTGGGTAGAGCTTTGGAACTTAGCGACCCCAAGAAGGCGGTTCACCTTGTCTACCAGCGCCACAAAGACGAGCTCGAAGAATTCTCCATGCTCTGGCCGGTAGAAACACCCGGAGGGCCTCAGGACGTCCGGATCTTCTCTGAAGAAGGCGTCTACCTCATCACCTTTTTCAGCCAGTCACCCAGGGCGAAAGAATTCCGGAAATGGGTGGCCAGGCTCCTTAAGGATTATCGGCAAGGGAAAATAGGAACCGGCCCTGCAGTCCGAGAACGCCTGGCCAAGATGAAAGAACAGAGACTTTTCATGGAAGAAAATAGAAAGTTTCATGCTGCAGCCAGGGCGGAAGCAGAAAGGATTATCCGGAAAGAGGGAGACCTGAAGGCGCTTGATTCGGTTCCAGTACTCCAGGAGGCAGTTAAGGTGATCGTTGAAACCGACCCCCGGAGCCAGCAAAAGCAATTATCTCTTCTTTGAAAATGTGCCCGGTGATCAGGAGATTTACACTTGGTTTGAGGAAACCTGGAGCAAACAGCAAAACACCGGGCATAAGGCCCATACCAGAACATTCATGCAGGGGAAAACAGTCAACCACGTGGCTCTCAGGGCGTCACTTTTTTTCATGGAGGGGCCAAATTATGGACATGAATAAGAAATTGGTTTTTCTCCACTCGGATAAGGAAAATGGACATCGCACGCATGAAAAAGATGTCTCCTTAAAAATGAGGAGACCTTTGGCGCCGGGTCCAGTTCACCTGAGTGGAAAAATTGTATCCTTAAACGCATATGCCAAATTGAAAGGAGTAGAATTGATGAATTCAGAACAACAAGAAATCAAACTGGAAACATTTAAGCCGAAGGACGTCTGTTTGTTTTGCGAAGAAATGGAAGATGATAATTGGACGTTAAAAGCTTTTGGAATGTTATTGGAATCATCGAGCCTGAATAAATTTGCTGAAGATATCTGCGACGATGCTTGGCTATACAGAAAAGGGCTTCGGGATATTGTGGAGCTCCATCTTGCCCGACAAAAAAGAAAGCTCAATGAATTCAGTTCCAAAAGTGTAAGAACTCCGGAATGGTTGATCGAAAAGACCGGGAGCACCTATGCCATGACAATGCAGGGGGCCTGGAAGACTCCTGAAGTGGCGCTCGATAAAACAATAGAAGGAATTCAAGATATGAAGATTGTGCTCGACGTGTTCGGAAATGGCGAATATCCCCGAGCTCAGGAACTTCTTATTTCACTCCTGGACCTCCAGAACAGCATAAAAGAGCGTATCCGGGCCAAAACGGTGGAGCAAGTAATTAGAGAACGTGCGGTCAAAGCAGCTCAAGAAGGCGAATAATCGATTTTATTTAACCGATCGGGAATATTTTTTTCTTGACACAATCCAGGCAATTGTTTATTACAAATTAAAAATCTTAATTTGTAACAAACAAAATAAGAGGTCATATGGTACCGGAAAAAGAAAGATATTCTTCTGATAGTGAGCCCGAAGGATTAAAGTCAAAAAAGGAGCTCGCTAAGCTTGTGGGAATAACTCCGCGCAAACTTACCTATTGGCAAGACGAAGGCGTTATTTCACCCCCTGTTCTGTATAAAGGGCAAGGTGGGAAAAGCTTTTATGATATCTCACAGTTTGTGGCGGCCCATGATCTGGTATTTCTTCAAGATGAATGTCGCCAGTCAACAACAGATATCAAACGAATTATCCACAGAGTGAAAGAAGACTTTCCGAATTCCATCCTTATCGATAAGCCTGAGTTCTGCCTTTCGATGTTTCTTGATTGTCACAGTCGAAAATATTTAAAGGATAATCTTCAAATCCTTGACCAATATAAAAACGGAATGAAGGTTTTGGTTGTAAACAGCATAACAGACATCTTCCTCATCGACTTTGATCGCTGTCAAACAAGGTATACCAATCGAAATGGCAACATCCTTAAAATTATCCGTGAAGATGAATTTGACCCTCTATGGTTCACACAAGCCGAGCCAATTGACAAATTTGTTGAAAGCGTCATGTACATTTCATTTGAGACTGGGTGTGTCCTAAGCCCCGAAGCCAAGAGCCAGTCGGGTATTAGAAAAGAAATTTCCATTAAATTAATTCAGGATTCAGTGATCTTACCACCCGCTTATTATTACAGTGGGAAAGAGTTTTATTCACAACCGGATATCGATTCCGCCGGCTTTCTTGTCAGTTTTGCTCAAGAGCATGGTTTTGAGAAAACAGCATCCCTCGTTGAACGAATAAAGGAAGATATAAGTATATTTTTTTGTTTCCCATCGGAAAGCAAAGAGTATTCCGCTTTTTTCTTACGTTTTAAAAGGGATGTCGAATTGATTAGGGAAGCAATTCTTGAACTTCACGACATAAAAGAAGAAGGCCCCTATGGATGCTGTGATGAATGGAGTGAAGTTTTCTTTGAACGATTTCTGGAAGGCCAGATACGAATGAAACCGAATTGTATTGACAACCGCATTATGTTTCAAAAGGAAGCCGTTCAAGATCCGGGAATACAGACCGATGGAACTCATTTGGCTCAAAAATAAGAAAGGCCGCTCACCTTCGGCGGAGGCAAGCGGCCAGAAATCTTTAAACCCACAAACCAGCGGACGGCAACGAGCTTATTTATTTTGTATGCGATCGGCCCGGGGCTGTCAAGGATTTTCAAGGAGGCTGCAAATGGAACGGAAACAAAATCGTGGAAGTGACGGCAAACAAACCCCATACGTTAAAGACAACATGATCGTTCTTCCGAAAAAGCCCGCAGATTACCCACTTGGTTATCAAGATGAAAACGGCAACGTCCATCGGTTCAAAGGCCGCTATCTGAGAATGACAAAGAACATAAGGCCATACACAATATAAACTATACCAACGGCAAGCCAGCCACAAGCCAGCGAGCTTCAGCAAGCCAGCCAGGAAAAGGGACGCACTCCCTTTACCCTGGCTTTTTTTTGCTCTTGTTAAGGGACCGGAGGTGAAGAACACATGGAAGGCTGGACTAAAATCAAAGGTGCTGCAGAATATGCCGGAATGAGCCCGAGGACAATCTACAATTGGTTGAAGAATGGGCTCACCCACTCCAGGTTGGGGACGGGAACCATTCTGATCCAATATTCCGACATCGATAAATATCTTGAGAAATTCACATGCCAGGAAAATGAAGTTGACCGGGTGGTGAACCAAGTACTTCGGGATTTCAACTCATAGCAGTGAACCAGAATCGGCGAACGATCGCGGCGAAAAAGGACGGTAAACCATGCAGACGAAGAACGATGATTTTCAAGCTGTAAAGGCCAGGATCGATATTGTTTCAGAGATAACCAGAAGGACCGGACTCACTACCAAAAAGGTTGGGGAAAGCATTGACCTGGAAGAATGTCCTTTTTGTAAAGGGCACGAATGTTTCCGGATAACTCCCAAGAATGGGCTTTATAAATGTCACCAATGCCCCAGTGGAGGCGACATTTTCACCTTCGTGGCCGAGATAGGCAACTGTTCCAAACGAGAAGCCCTGGTGGACCTCGCCGAGACATGTGGTTACAAATTGACGCATACCCCCGGGAATAGCAATGGAGGAACCCCACAAGAAACAGAGCAGAACCCCGCCCAAACGTCCATTAAAGAAATCGCCGTCGATCACTACCATCAGCGTCTTCTTTCCAGTGAGCCTAAAATTAGGCATCAAACCAGAACGCGAGGACACTCCCTGGACATTCTGAAGGAGAAAAAGATCGGATTGACAGATGGAAAACTGAATGAAAATTTGATTAACCGGGGTTTTACCAAAGAAGAGCGCCTGGCAAGCGGTCTGGTGAAGATCCGAGACGGCCTGGAGAAAGATTACTTTGGGGCAGGGCTTTTTATCTATCCTCATTCGACGATCGCCGGTGAGATTGGGCATTTCACCATAAAGGACCCGCGCAAGAAACGGAACTACCAAATTCCCAATGAATTCAAAGAGCCAGATTGCTTCTTCTATAACATGCAGGCGTTTAAAGGCGATGAAATCATTTTGGTGGAAGGCGAAAACGATCTTCTTTCCATTGCCGACCGAGGGGAACATCCAAACGTTGTGGCCATTTGTGGCCAGATCTCAAAAGATCAAATGGAATACCTTGTGGAATGGGCGCCGGGCAAGACCATCCTTTGTGCGTTCGACAATGACAAGGCCGGGAAAGGCTACGAAAAAAAGATGAAAGAGGCGCTCAAAGGCCTTTGCCTTCCTCCCAAACTGGCTAAGGCCATTGAGACACCGAGGGCAACCCTCAGGATTATCCATTTCGATGAAAAATACAATGACATAGACGATTGGTTAAAGTCGAAGGAAGGCAACGAAAAAGCATTTACAACCCTCATCGAGAATTCAGAGACGGTTTTAATGCCTTCAAAATTGATCATAGGCACATACCGCACATGGTGCAATGAGCACCGAGAAGGCAAAACAAACAACAACGAAATGGGAGAAATAGTCTTTGATTGCCTCAAGATCATAGGCAGGTTTTTTGTTGTTGGAGAAGAATGCCGCCTCTTCCTCAGAAACAAAACCTATCGAATGGGAACCAATCAGGCGTTCAGATCGATGCTTTACGAAGAATTCGGTCTAAACTACGCCCAGTCCACAACTAAACAGGTTGTGGAGGTGCTCCAGGCAAAGGCTTACAGCCGAGGCATGCATACGACCGTACCAGGATCTATTTATGGAGATCTGACAAACAGTACGATCTATTTTAACCTCAATAACAGTCGGAATGAAATCATCGAGCTTTCCCCGGGCAGGATTCAAACCCTTCAAAACGGCACCAACAACAAAGGTATATTGCTTGATGCATCGCCAAAAATGAAGCCATTAGAATACGTGCCTGATGCTGACATAGGGGCCGCCATGTTGGCGCTTAAAAACGATATATCAGAGAATCTAACCTGTTCTCCATCAAATCGTTTCTTCATCTTATGCATGCTCCTTAACCTGTTCCTCATCCCGTTCACCAAAGTAATGGGTATTGCTAAATTCTCTGGTAATTCTGGATCTGCAAAAACGGCGGCGGCGGCAATTGTGTCGATTCTGTTCTTTGGCGAAGATGCAGTCACTATCGGTTCCACTGCTTCCGATTTTTCGGAGGCAACCCGAAGTCTCATCACCATCGCAGATAACCTGGAAAATAGCGATATATCGAGCGATAGAAGGCGGTTCCTTCTCACCACTGCAACCGGGGTAACCCGACAGAAAAGAAAAGGCGGAACAGACTCGGAAAATGTCTATGAGTATCCCAAATCCCAAGTAATTGTAACAGCCGTAGAGCCGTTTTCCGAAAACGAGCTCATACAACGGACCAATGATATCGAATTCAGCAAAAAATACTACAATCCGAACTATATTGAGGCAAAGGCTCTCGAGTCGAAGATCATCCAAAACAGGGATCTCATCATGAGCGCTATTTTTAAGATTATTGCCCATGATGTTCTCCCGAACTTCCAGGAAACACGGGAGAAGGCGCTTAAACTTCTGAAAGAAGATTACAAAGACCATTCAAAAACGCGATTAGATGAGCTCTATTCCTGCCTCTATATGTTGTGCGGAGAACTCCTCAAATACATTGACCATCCAGACTACAGAGACCCCCGTATGAGCAACGAGAGAAAGGCTTGGGCAATCTTGAATGATTGGATTACCTACCAGAATTCCCGTTCAAAAGCGGTAGCTGATGGGGCAAATCAGATCCTCTATCGCCTGGACATATTGCTTAAGGAATTCGAGAAGAAACCATCTGCCTTTGAGGACGATTACAATATTCAGGCTGAAACCACGAAGAATGAAATAGGGACCATAACCGAGGTTAAATTTCTCTGTACCACTGGAGAACTGTTCGCAGCTTTCGAAATGCTGACGAAGAACCGCGCCGTCTCTCGATATTACAAAAGTGCAAGCCAGCTTGGAACCCGTATCCAAGACTCGATTGAAGTTCTTAAAGAAAATAATTGGTTTTTCCGTTATCAGGGAACCATAGTGCGAGGGGCCAGACGACATTGGTTTATTAAAAAATTCGACATGGAGAATTGAACGTACCGAAGCTCGAACAAAGAAAAAGACACCGAAAAAAGGCTTAAAAGTACACTTTGGGCTACGAAAAGCACCACTTTGAAACGCAAAAAATACAAAAAACACCACTTTGAAACATCGGGACGCCATTTGCGAAAAGTGGCGTCTACAAAAATGTCATGCTATTGAGATCATTACGAATCGGCAACATTTGAAAAAAAGTTGTTTTTTTAAGTAGCGTAAGTACTTGATTTTATTAACCCCTGTTTTTCTCCAAAAACATATCATGACGCATTTTCTCGGAGTGCTTACACCCTATAGACAATAATTAATAGTAATTCACTGATTTAATTAAACAAAATATTGAAAAAAGGGGGTGTAAGCAGGGGTGTAAGTAGGGTGTAAGCAGGGTGTAAGGAGCCTCTGTGGGGTGTAAGGTCAAAAAACTATCCTGACCACATGCACCCTCCACCATAAGCAATCAACATATTGATATAATTTAATATTTCTTTGGCTGTTAAAATGGGGGTGTACCCTCCATTTTAAGCCTTACACCCCGAAATCACCTAAAAACATTCAACGATTCAACCACTTACAAGATGAGGGTGTAAGCTTGGCCATTTTTGAGAAATGTAAGGCCATAAATAAAAGCGACCTGATTTATGCTGATGAACTCACATGAATACTTTCGCTGAAATACTGGACGGCCCGGATTTTTTCTACTGCAAAAGAACCAAATGCAGACTCAGAATTGCTGTGTGCCTCCAGCGGCAAGCAGCCAACAGGAAAACGGGATGCTTCGCTCCAATATCATTCCTTGAATGCGAGGATTGCCCCCAGGGAATCGAAAATATAAACCCGGAATCGAAAGGAGATCATGAAATGCTCGAGCACATAGACAAGGATCAGGCAACGGAAACCGTAGATGCTAAGGCCGTCGAAACAGTGGAACCGAGACTATGTGAATGCGGCAAACCAACCATATCGGAAAATAATCCACTTTGCCCTTCATGTATGGCGGCCAGGGGCAATGAAGTCAGGTGGAACAAAAAAAACCAGAAGACGGCTGAAAAAACACCCAACCACAAGAATTCACCTTCAGCCATTGTTGTTGAATTCAATGATTACCAGGACATCCTTGAGCAGCTTACCAAGGACGCCCATGAGCAGATCCGGACCATCTCCGGACAGATCATCTGGACGCTCAAGAATGCCACTGCATTGTAGGAAGGAAGGAGACACCATGAAATTCATTTATGAGCCAATTACCGGGCCTCAGATTATAAAAATCCATGCAACGAAAAAGGAACAAGGGGTTCTCATGGAAGATCTGTATTCCATGATTGAGGACATCATTTCAATCCCTTTAATGACTGCCCTTTCCAAACAAGAGGCCATCTATATCATCGAAAGGCTTTCCGGTGATGAACAGTGGCCGAGGCCTCCGAGATGCCACACGGAAAACGAGGTTCCTGGAGGCGAAAAACAGCCCACCATGAGGCAGATCACAGCCATCAGGGTAACCTTGAAGGCGCTTGGCTGGACCCGTGCCCATATCAAGGCCTGGCTGAAGAAGTACCGGCACGTTTCCTCCATCAGAGAGCTCGACCGGGAGAAAGCCAGTGAAACCTATGCGGCATTGAAATCCATCCAGGAGCACTCGCTTAAAAAGGCATCATCTGCAGCCAAGGAGAACAACCATGTCCTTCATTGAGACGACCAAAGGTGCGGCCCTTTTTAAACGATACCTTGCCAAATTTAAAGGCAAGAGCTCACAAAAGGTCTACCGATCGGAGATCCGCCAATTCTTCCTCTTCTTCGATGGAGATATCAAACAACTGTCGAGGCGGGTATTTGTCCAGTACCGGGAACACCTGGCTCAGAGCGTGGGAGACAAAACCATTAAACGGAAATTCTCCATACTGAATCAGTTCTTTAAGTTCCTGGAAAAGAACCTGAAAGGCTTTCAATCTCCTGTTGGACAGAACTATGGAGATATGAGGTCTTTCCAGGCCCGGGATTATGCCAAATCAGAATCTTTCAAAGAATTGCTCGATAAATGGAAAGAAACCCTGATCTGCGACACCACCAAGAAAACATATCTCGGACAGGTACGCCTCTTTTTTAAGTGGTCTGGAAAGGAACCCAAGGACCTTCGTCAAGAAGAGTTTATGAGATATCGCGACCACCTGTTGGTGGAGGAAAAACTAAAAGCATCTACAATCTGGAATAAGTTCATCGCGCTCAATGGTTTTCTTAAATTCATGGGCATCCGGAGCCGGAAATTTAAGAACCCTATGGACTTCGGCGCTCTCGCACTTACTCCAGCCAAAAAGGATAAAGGATATTACAGCGTTCTTACCAAGAAGGAAGCCAATAAAATGCTACGGCAACCGGACCGCCGGCAACTCATCGGGAAAAGGGACTATGCCATTTTAAGGCTGATGTTGACTTATGGCCTGAGAGCCGGGGAAATCTGCAGGCTCACCCATAAGGACCTGGATCAGGAACGTGTCAAAAATCAGCAAAGGATCTGGATCAGAGACCGGAAAGGAAGGATCGGAAGAAGGGCGGATACGGATATCATTCTGAATGGAAAGGCCCTGGAGGCGTTTGATGATTGGATGAAACATTGCGGCATCCGATTTGACCCGGGCACCCCTGTTTTCGCTGGCTTCATCTGGAGCCTTAGCGCCGGCGGCCTGGCTATCAATTACCAGCGCGTCCTGGATAAAAAGCCACTGACCGTCAAGACCATCGAGAACGTGGTATCCAGGTATGTGGAAAAGGCAGGGATCGAAACCCGGGATAGAGTCCTGAGCCCTCATGCCCTGAGACATACTGCCCTTACCCTCCTGGCCAAAGCAGGCAGCACCCTCGTGGATCTGAAGCAGCTTGCCGGGCATCAGGATATAAACACCACCATGATCTACCTCCACAGCGTTCAGAGCTTTGACGATCACCTTGGCATGCACAACCCGTTGAATCAATAAACCTCTGGAATTTCATGTCTTTACACCCTGAATGTTTTAATTTCGGCTTAATAAGTTTTTACCTTTTTGAATGCCCCCGTGTCCATTGGGTTTGCCGGGTTTCACGTACGGATTCCGCACAATAGTATATTATACGAATGAGGTAGGCAGAGAAAGCCATTTAACTATCTGTTATCATTGAATATTAAGCGATTTCATCGAAAGGTAAGTTTTTGGATAAATTTGTTTTTAACTGTAGTTTCCGGGGTGGCATCTCTATATTTTCTGATGTAATTTCCATATGTTATACCTTCTCCCCAATAGTAAAAAGTAAAAACTTCCCAAAGTTTTAACATGCAATACCCTTACATGCAGGGCAGCGCATGCGGAGAATTTGCAGGCGGGGCGATTGGTTTCCAGGTATTTCTTTAGGGGGTGGGGGGGGTATGTTAACCACTTGAAATCATTATAACTGAAGGTGATAAAGTTATGGTTTACTACGTATTTTCTTCATTAAAACTGCATAAGTAAACAGTGTTTTACATAGGAGGATAATGAAGTGGGAAAAAAATCAACATTCAAAAGGACCCAAATCAACGGAAAGAAATATGACCTACCTCCTCAAGAAGTCGAAGTGGAGAAACTCATCCGGAAGGGTTTGACCTTAGCAGATAAGATATCCAGCCTTAATTTTCAGATGAACCAAATCAAAGAGCAACTTACTGCCCTGGCCCGGCTCCGGCGAGACGGCGAGACGACTATCAATCTGAAAGGCATTACCGGAGATGCTTTTGTCACCTTCAGGGAGACTTACGTCTGTGACGATCGCGTTAAAGAAATCAAACACGAACTGGGTTCCTTGTTCGATCGGTTTTTCCAGAAGAAGGAAGACTGGAAAACTTCCAAGGATCTGAAAAAATTTCTGGAAGGGGAACATGCCCTTGGATTGAAGGAGCCCGAAAAGATAAAAACATTGATCAGATCCCATGTGGAAAAAAAAGAAACTAAGCCAAATGTCAAACTTGTTCCTAATTAATCCAACCGCCATAGCAATTTAATTGAAACCGATGAGGGATGTCATGACAACTGATTTCAAAAGAGTTGGAGAATCAATCAGAGAAAAACGTCTTAAGGCCAGGCTGTCTCAAGTGAAATTGGAAAAGATCTCGGGATCAGGAAAGGCAGTGGTATGGCAAATAGAAGTTGGCCGTACCATCCCTATTGAAAAAACGATATGGCGATTAGGTGCCAGTCTTTGTTTTCATAGAAGAGAGATTCTTGAGTTTTTGGATTCAGCCAGGTACCAAAGGAAAAACCGAGACAAGTTCTATAAAGATTATGCCATAAAAAGTGCCGAAAGATTCATTCGCAAATATTCCGTCTAAGCGGTTTATGGCCTGATTACTCACCTCACTTTTCAGGCCAGTAACCACCTTAATTTTCAGGCCGATGATTGCCTTCTTAATGCAAAAGACCGACGAGAAAATGGACCGAGCACCTTTGTTTTCTGTCTATTAAAACGTTCGTTAAAATACTTACATAATAACTAAGAAAACGTTTGACTTTTGTAAGTCTATTATGTAAGAAATAATTAAAAAATGGGTTTAAATAGACACGGAGGCGTTTCAGATGAAAAATGTTGCTTATTTGAGAGTCAGTACCGACAAACAAGAACTTGATAACCAGAGACTTGAACTCCTGGAATATGCGCAAAAAGAAGGCTTCAAAATCGATTCTTTTACCGAGCTCCAGATTTCTTCCAGAAAGACGACAAAGGCCCGGCAAATAGACAGCCTTCTTGAGGATCTCCAGGGCGGAGACACTTTAATTGTTTCTGAGTTATCCAGGCTCGGGAGAAGTCTTGGCCAAATTATTCAGATCGTCGACACACTCATTCATAAAAAAGTCAAATTCATCGCCGTGAAACAGGGCATGGTTATCAATGGCAAATCGAATATTCAAACGAAAGTCATGGTTACAATGTTTGGTCTTTTCGCTGAGATAGAACGGGATCTGATCAGCGAGCGGACTAAGGCCGGCCTTGCTGCAGCCAGGGCAAAAGGGAAATTACTTGGAAGGCCCAAAGGGGTTTTAGGTAAGTCCAAGTTAGATGGAAAAGAAGAAGCGATCCGGGGGTTCCTGGCAAAAGGAGTGAATAAAACGGCGATCGCAAAAATTTTAGGGGTTTCCAGGACCGCGCTTCATTCCTTTATTGTAACCAGAAAACTTGCATGATACGCAAAGATGAACAACTCAGGATAGACAAGGCCAGTCGAACGGCGGGGAACCCTGCCCGCCTTCCTGAGTTTTACTTACAGGGAAAAGCAGAGGGGACTTTATGGGAGTAAGAATTAGAGAGAGACCGAAAGGCAGTGGTGAGTGGTGGATCTTTATTGAACATCATGGAAAACGAAAAGCGAAGAAAGTTGGCCGGGATAAAAAAATAGCTAAGAATGCGGCACGGAAACTTGAGGCAATGTTAATTATGGGGGATCTCAATTTTAAGGATGAGAAAACAAAAGCTCCCACATTTGGGGAATATTCGGAAAAGTACATGACCTATATCCAGATAAACCGGCGCTCTTCAACACATGAACGATACTCACAAGTATTACGGGATTACATTAACCCTGTATTCGGGAAAAAACGCTTGGATGAAATCACCCGGGGAAATGTGAGAGATTTCTTTGTTAAGCAATCAAAAAAGCGCACACCCTTCATTTTCAGGGACGTTATGAGCGGCATTTTCAATTATGCCATTGATGATGAGGTGGTAACAGTCAATCCGGTATCTGGGATCTTGAAACGAATGAAGTTCAAAAGGGACAGGTCTGAGGATGTAGATCCATTCAATGAATCGGATATGAGCCTTTTCTTGATCACATGCCAAGAGCATTTCAAGCAGTATTATCCGTTCTTTCTCATGGCGGCTAGAACTGGTATGCGGTTGGGTGAACTTCTGGCTGCCCAGTGGGGTGATTTGGATTTTTCCCATAAAATCATCATTGACCGGGAGATTCAGGAAAGGCCTTTCATATGGGTAAAAAGATCTTATCGCCGGGGGGAATTTACCAAACCGAAAAATGGGAAGGCTCGGAAAGTGGATATGTCAACCGAATTGAAGACCGTTCTCCAGGAACACAAGGCCCATGAAAAAAAGCTGGCCATGAAGAGTGGTTTGGGGAAACTCCCTGAACTGGTATTCCACCGGGACGGCAAGGTGATTGAACAGAACTATATTCGAAGAGTGTTTAAGAGGATTCTGGCAAAAGCAGAATTAAGAGATATTAAGCTGCATGGTCTACGTCATTCGTTTGCTAGCCAGCTTTTGAGCAATGGAGAAAGTCCGGTATATGTCAAGGAAATGTTGGGGCATTCTTCTATTCAAATCACAGTTGATATTTACGGAAAATGGATCCAAACGGAAAGAAACGTTGGTGTGAATCGCCTCGATAATCAAGAAAAACCCCGCAACAATCCGCAACCTATCCGCAACCAAAAAAAAAGAAGGGCTGCAACCAATTAAGATTACAGCCCTTTTATAGTTATGGTGCCGAAGGCGGGACTTGAACCCGCACGGCCGTAAGCCACTACCCCCTCAAGATAGCGTGTCTACCAGGTTCCACC
>Ga0075112_1000557_pt1 | contig 15714 bp, 6 predicted proteins | sample AntAceMetag02UKF_FD_69783 | JGI IMG/M metagenome (GOLD analysis project Ga0075112, IMG submission 69783) | Saline lake microbial communities from Ace Lake, Antarctica - Antarctic Ace Lake Metagenome 02UKF | ecosystem: Environmental > Aquatic > Non-marine Saline and Alkaline > Saline | place... | reverse complement strand
CTATTGAAAAAAACTAAAAAATCAGTATAATATACAGCAATATATAAAGCAATTTAATCATAAAATAAAAGCAATGAATTTTGATGACATAAGAGAAATTTATGAATATTATAGAAAAGTTAATATTCCATATATTATAAGATTATATAAAAACTATACTTTATATAATAAAGATAGAGCACCATATATAGATGATTGGCAAGCTAATCTAAAAAGCTGAATAACAATGTTTTTTACCGATACTATGTATAATGCAGTACAAGATAATGATGTTAGATTTATTGTGGCTGGTAGAAAATTAGAATGAAACAAAGTAGCTCAAGATATATTAGAATGGATAGAATATGTATACACTAGAGACACTAGTGATACAGCTCTATATGACGCTATTAAGGAGTGAGTATTAACTTGAACTTGATGGACTAAGGTCTGATATAGATATAAGGAAAATAAAATAGATGGGGTAGATAAACGTGGTAAGGAAATTAAATGAACCTATGTAGAAGATTATCCTACATTAAATTATAAATCTTGATTATCAGTTATGGTAGATAAGTCTGCTAGAGATATTGATGATGCTAGATTTGTTGTAGAAAGAATTATATTACCAGTATCTCAAATAGAGACATATTATTCAGTATATAATATAAAATACTCTAATCATTCTGCTGAAAATTCTATATATGTAGATAGTACAGATTACGAAAGAATGAAGAGAGATATGTTTATGAGTTCGTCTCGTGTATGAATGACTGACTTTAGAGATGACGTATATGAAATAGTAAAAGATAAAACTGTTGAAATATTTGAATTACGAGAACCTTGATATGTAACTATATTTATAGGTGGTAAGCAATTTTGAAGATATAAACAAATTTGACCATGGAAAAAATGTCCATATAGACCTATTAATTTTATTAGTATGCCTAACTCAATAGAATCTATTGGTGTTGGAACTGTAGTAGAATCTACTCAAGAAGTATATGATGCTATATTAAATAGTAGAATGGATAATGTTAGACTTGCTTGAAATAAAGTATTTATACATGATATGGCATTAGACAATATATTGAATGATGTTGAATATTTAGATTTACAACCTTGAAAAGTTATACATGTAAGATGAGAGTGAGCTTTAAAAGAATTGCCAATAAGTGATATTAAACAATGACCTATCGTAGAGTCTGAAAACTTATTACAACTTACTCAAGAAACATTGGGTGCAAGCGGTTATCAATTATGAGTACAACAAAAGGTTGAGAGATCAGCTTATGGTGTAGAAGTATTAGAGAACTCAGCAAATAATAGATTAAAGCCGTTAATGAAATCAATTAGTAATACAATGTCATTTATTGCAAAATACTGGTTAGTATTATCTGTATCTATGACTGATGAAGAAACTTTTGATAGAGTATTATGAGAAGATAATGAATTAAAAAATATGAATGTAATAGATATTATTAATGATGTTGACTTTGAATTTAATATGACTTCACAAAAAGTTAAGTCTACATCTCAAAGACTACAACAAGCATTACAATTATTACAATTCACTGAATGATTGGTTGATTCTGCTGGTAATCCAATTATAGATAAAAAACCTATAGCTGAATTCATATTAGAATGATTATGATTAAGTGAAGACGTGTTACAAGATAAGGATAGCATAATGGAAGAAATAGCTACACATATGGAAATACAACAGGCAGCACAATGATTACAAGCTTGACCTTGAGTATTACAACCAGAACAATGATGAGCTCCAGCTGGATGAGCTGCTAATCAAACTTGATTACCAAATCAACAACCAGAAACAAACGCAGACTTATCATCACAATTATGAGGTATAGTATAATACCTCTTTTAAATCTTAAAGCTAAAATATGATAAAGAGACTAATAAATTTTTTAAAAAGAATAATTTTGTGAGATATAGTAGTTACTTATATTGCACAAAAAGTATCTTGGAAAGAAATATCTGAAGAAGATAGAGAAAGTGTATTAGCTATATTGATGAACTCATATCAAGATATTTTATCTAAAGCAGTAAACGAAGATGATAAATATTTAGAGCGTGCAAAGTGAGTAGTTAGCGTATATCATGCACTAAAACAGCAACATATATTACTAATAAATAAGAGAAAAAAGAAAGAGATATTGTAGAAACTACAAAAATAGCTTGAAATTTACGAAAAAATCAATATAATACTATAAAGTATTTAAAATTTATAGAACAAATTAATGGGTGATTTAAACCAGACAAACTTTTGAGATTTAACATTCTCAGATTTAGATACAAAAGACTCAGAATCTATAGAAGAAGTAGATTTTGATAATCTATTTTGAGATGAAGCTCCAGACGATGTTATTCCAGAAGAAGCTATTCCAGAAGAAGCTATTCCAGAAGAAGTTATTCCAGAAGAAGTTATTCCAGAAGAAGTTATTCCAGAAGAAGTTATTCCAGAAGAAGTAGTTCCAGAAACAAAACTAGAACCAGAAGTAATTACAGAACCAGAAACAAAAGTAGAAGACACTAATCTTGATCAGATTATAGATGACTTATCACTAGACTTAGATGAAACAAAAGAAATAATTAGTAAGGTTGAAAACACGGAAGTTAGAGACGAACTAATGAAACAAAACGCAGAAACGCAACTTAAATTAGACGAACTTAATATTAAGTATGATACACTGTTATCAAAATTTGGTGAAACATCTACAGCTCTTGAAACACAGAACTTAGATGGCTTATGAAACAAAAACACAATACAACAAATACAAAATAGCCCAGAAATACAAAGGTTTATAGCCTTAAATAAAAATCTAGAATTATGAAGTGAATTGGCGAAAACCCAAATGGAAGATTTTCTAAAAGAAGAACTAATTAATTACTGATACAATATAGATGAGCTAGCAACAAACAAAATTAAAAATGATAAAAAATGATTAGCTGCACAAAATAATCAATGAGTAGATTTATGAACTCCTTCTGAGTTATGAACTTGAGAAGACAATGATTTATTTTCAGCTGATGTATTTAATACAAAACTTTAATATACAAAACTTTTAAAAATTTTAATAATAAATAAAAAACAATGGCAACAAGTTTAAGTGTTGTAGCTGAAGCCCTTCAAGGTAAAGCTATAAATATAATCAAATATGGTTATAAAAATAACGGTTTGGCAGCAGCTATATTCTATGATATAGATACTCTAAACGGTGATAATATTGATTGGAAGAAAATTAAACCAAAACAAGTAGAGATAAAATCTCAAGTAGTAATGGAATGAGGAAAGAAAGGTATGGTAACTTGGCAAGAAGTTGATTTAAAAGATCAAGTAATGTCAGTAAAAGTTATTACAGACGCAACTCATATTACTTTAAATGTAGTATGACCACTTACTTTCAAAAGAGGTGAATCATTCTTCTCTAAGGAAATAAGAAAATCTGTAACTATAACTGAAGATGCAGCAGCAGCTGATGGTGCTACAGAATTAGCCTTAGTTGTAACAGACACAACAGATTTAACTGTAAATGATACAGCTAGATTAACTGGTTATGCAAAAGGTTATGCAGCCAATGAAGGTAATACCTTCAATCAAGATAGGTATGTAGAACTAGAAAATTACTTCCAAAGAACAAATATGGAAATCATATTCGATCAGTCAGAAGTAAATGTATATAGATTAATCTTTGGAGACAAAGTTAGAGACTATGTAAAACAAAAACTTACAGAAGCTTCAAGAAAGATGCTAAGAGGTATAATGAGAGATTTCTACACAAAAGATAAAGCAGCTCATTCAATAAATGGTAAGATAGCTTATCAAGCTGGTGGATTGGATTATTTCATAACTCAAGAATCTGGTGTAGCTGGTATAGCTTTAGACTCTACTAATACACCTAGAGATGGAGAAATCCTAATCGGTGGTACTGATTATGAAGAAAAGAGAAAGAACTTTGAAACAGCAATCAGAAAAGTTGGTAGAAATGGTTTACCAAATAGTAAAAGAAAGTTAATGTACTTCGCTACAGAATCTTTCCTAGCTGAACTTACAGAAATGTATATAGATAGACTTAGACATAACGATAGTTTAAAATCTATAAGCCTTGATGTTCAAACATTAGAAGCTTTCGGATTTAAAGTAAACTTCGCTCAAGATGATATACTAGACGATCTATTCTTAGATTCAGACGGTGAAATCGAGAAAGTATGTTATTCTGTTCCTATGAACTATATAATGATGTATATGCTTCCTAATGATGTTCCTACTGGTGGTGCATTGATGCCATGATCTATGGGACAAGGAAAAATATTCGTTCCACCTGTGACTTCTGAGGAAGAATCAAGTGTTAGATTATATACTGTATTCTCATATGCTTTCGGAGGAATAAAATCTGGATGATATAGAACACTAGTTATGGACTGGTAGTACGGACTAATAAAATAATTAAAGAGATGGCTTAGGCTGTCTCTTTTTTATTTCCCTTTATTAGACCTTGAAAAATGCTAAAAAATCAGTATAATATAGGTTAATAATTTACTAGTTAAAAACACGCATGAAACTAAGAGATTTTATAAGTAGAATAAATACTTGATTAGGTAACTATACTTTTACAGCACAGTTTACACAAGCTGATATTATATTTCATATTAATGACGCATTATCAGATATGTATACAACACATAACTGGTGATTTATGATGAAAAGATTTCAATCTGTAGTAGAAGCCACTGAATTTAATTTAGGTAGAACTATATATAATGTAGTAAGTGTTAGGGAAGTAGATTGAGAAACTAACCCAGAATTAACTAAACAAAAATGGTGAAGGTTTTTATCTGAATTAGATACAGATACCACTAAAACAGAATATTCTCATCACGGTAACACATTATTTGTTTCAAAATCTATGAAAGTTGATGTAACATATTTTCAATGACCACAATGGTTTACTTGAACTGAGGCGGAGCTAGATTCTGACTTAGAAATATATAATGATTTTCTATGAATATTGTTTAAGAAAACATTAGTAAATATGGTTCCAATGTTCTTATCTGATGGAATACCGTTAAGTGAAAATTATCATCAAAGAGCTGAATTACAAATGCAGAAATTACAAATTACTTTTTGAGAAATATTTTCTAATGACCAAGTGAGAGCTAATGATGGATTTACAAATAGATGAAAATTTACACGCTAAATATAATTAATGAGTTTATTTGAAATACAAAAGAATACACATTATGCTTCAACGGCAGGTTGAGCTAACGATGTATTTTCTGAAATAAAGAATATGGATTTCACTAATCCACCTATAGATAACGGATTTACTAGTGAGTGGCAATTTTTACAAAAAAGAAAATGATTTAGAGAGTTAGCTCAATTTTGATGAAACATAATTGATTACTTTTCTATAAATGAAATATTTTATTTACTTATTCAAAGTACAGCTACGGAATGTTTGATTAAAAAATTAGAAAAAGATATAGACTGAGCGTACACAGTAGAGACAACTTTAGGCTCTAGTATATTGTTTAATTCTTCTTACAGAAGATGATCTATACCTTTAGTATTTCCTTCTGGAACTCCTTTGGTTGAAAATGCAGAATGTGATAATGTCGCAGCATCTACAACAGAATTAACTACAGCTAATGCAAATTTTGATAGTTCTTATATTTGAGCTTATGTAGTAATAACTTCACACAACGAAGATAATGTAGAAAACACTATAGATTTTACAACAGTAGAGCCTCGAACTCCTTTAGTATGAGATAGATATATAAATACAACAACTGGTAATTCCTCCTCTACAACACAAGCCATGATAACTAACTATATTTACGAATGGAACGGAGTTGATTGGACAGAAACTGTGGTGAGAACGTGATTCTTTGTTATAAGAGATTGAGCTAACGATACTTTACAGTACGATGGGATAAGTTGGAACACAACAACATCTTTACTATGATTTAAGGAAGATATATTCTTTGAGGTACTGGATGTAAAATCAAATGACACATTATCTATTTCTTCTCCAGTAAGTTTAGAGAACAACGATTCGTATACGGTATATCCAGCACTATCTACTTATCAAGTATTTAAGAGGAGTTGAGATGATGATACATGAAAATATTGAGTAAATATATTAGACGACACTATAAGATATTTTGAGAATCTAAAATGATATAACGATTTATGTATGTTTGATGGAGCATTATTCGTAACAGACTGAACAAATATACAAAAAAAACCAATATGACAAACAGCAGCTTCTTATTATGATCAATTATATCCGTTATATAATACAGATATATTATCTTTAGAGCCAGCTGGTGAATTTATAGTAGTATGATGAGAAGATAGTATACACGCAATTTCTAGGGTAATACAAACAGATAGTTGAGAATATATATATAGATTAAGAGATGTGGAAAATCAATGACTATTATCGCAAGAATCAATATTATCTCATTGAGGTAGTTTATATGTTATTCTTCAAGACAAGCATTGGTATGCTTTAAGTATACAATTTGAAGATAATGCTGTTGTAACAAAATTAGTAGACAGTTGATTCAAAGTTCAGAGAACCTATTTGGATGCGTTAAATGATGACGACATAATAGAATGATATTATCATTGAGGATCGTTCTGATTCACGGTTAATGGCTCTAGTAATCAAGTAATTAAATATAATGAAAATATGCAATGTTATACTCTATATGAATTTGTAAACGCTTATTCAAATATGCAGAGTATAAGATGAGATTTACATTGTGTAGATTCTACAAGCTTATTAGTACAAGAATGAAATAATGATAATTGAGATGATATATCTCAGAAATTAGTAATGATATGACCTCCATGAAGTTTTGGTACACAAATAAGACTATTCTGATTAAGGGTTGTAATATGATATAAAGATACTGAATTATTATGAAATATAGAAGTAGAAACAGATAATGGAATATTTAAAGAGAAATTCAATAAAGATATAGAGACTACTCAGTATGTAGACATGATGAATATGGCTGCACAATGAGCTCTATGAGATTGAGTATTATGATGGAGTGTTTTATGAGGATGAGATGTATTATCTGAAGACTTAGCTAGAATATGAGTTTTATGAGTATGAGTATGAAAAATATGACATTATTTTAAAGTAACTATTACTAATGAATGAAATACTGATTTCGTTTTTGGTTCTATGGATATGTTGTATAATATATGAGACCCAAGACTAATTAATATTAAAAATAAAATTTAATTTTTTTATAATAAACTAATGGCAACATTTGAGTCCTATATGGACAAAATCAATAAACTAAATACTACAGACCCAGACAAGTTAAGGTCTACAATTGACACTAGATATAATGGTGGTTTTGAGGAATTTAATACCAATATTAGAAATAGTATTTTTAAAAATCCATTTTCTACAAATGAAAGAAATAAATTGGAGTCTTGATTAAAATCTGTAAAGGATTTATATTGAACACCTAAAACTTGAACTACAGCAGAATTAACTTGAACTAATCAATATTTTGATAGATATAAAGCGTGAGCTCAAGAAGTATTAGGTAAAAGTGATAAAGATATATTTAATCAAATCAATACAAAATTTTGAGATTTTGATACATATAAAACAAAAGCTACAACATTACTACCTTGATTAATACAATCTTGAAAATTAACACAAGACCAAGCAGACGATGTATTAAATCAATTTACTACTATTGGTGATAGATATAATTTACATAAATCTTCAGTTAGATGACCAGACGCAAATATAGATATTTGAACTACAAAAGTAAATATACCAAAACAAGATGTAGATACTACTGATGTTTGAACTTGAGACTTTTCTACAGCCCTAGATAGTGAAATTAAGACTTGAGAATGATTAGCCTCTAATGTTACTTGAATAGCGGAGGAAAAATACAATAGTATTAGATGATTAGTAGACGCTTTCTGACAACGTGCAGACGAATGAGCAGTGGCAAGGGCACAAATAATTTCAGATAGAGAGACTTGAGTACAAGCTACGCTTGCAGAATTACAGTCTAGTATAGCTGACACTCAACAATTAGAAACACAATTAACAGAACAAGAATTAAATAAGAAATTAGATTGATTTAGAGCTTCATTACAAGCTAAATGATTATCTCCAGAAGATATAGAAAACCAAGCAAGAGCACAATTAGACCAATATAAATGACAGAGAACTACTTCATTAAATGAGATGAAAGTAGCACAAGCTAAACAAAATCAAGATATATTAAAATGGTCTAACGAAGCCTTAGATTTAATAAAACAAGCAGAATCAGCTAATATAGATATAGATTTGTGATATAAACAAACTGTAATGGATAATTACAAAACAGCATTAGAAACTTTTTATAATACAGCTTGAGATAGTTATGAGAAATATGTAGCTTGAGTAGCTGCAAAAGGGGTGGCTTGATTAACTGCTATAGAATTACAAAAATTAACATCTATGATGGGTATAGATTTAGCTAATGAAAATACTTCAGCAGCCCTAGAAAGATTATCCACAACAGTAAGTTTAGAAGCCTTAACTTTTATAAGTGACGCTCAATATTGAAATGTAGTAGATAGATTATGAAATTGAATAATAACATACGACCAAGCATTAGTAGAATTAACAAAATTAGCACAAGCTGGATGATATGCTTGACAAAATATAAAAAGCTGATATACTAATGCAATGACAAACGCTGCTTGAAAAACAACAACTTGATGAGACAGCACTGAAAGTTCTAGTTGAGTAGTTAGAGAATGATGGAATAATGAGAAATCTTGGGATTCTTGGTTAATAAAAAATCCAAAATGAACTCCAGAAGAATTTCATGCAGACTTAGACTCAGCTGTATCTAGTTGAAATATTAATCAAGCAGAAAGAGATTCTATCGCTACTATATGAGATGTATATTTTGTAGAAATAAAAAAAGATGAAGCCTTTCAAGAAACAAGAACAGAATTTTCTGAAACATCTAATAGATTATATTCTAAATATATAATAGACGAATGAATGGATTTTGATATAATGATTGCTAAACTAAAGGAGGGTAAAAATTTTAAAACATATTCACCAGAAAATAAGGAAAAACTATTAAGATCTCTACAAGAACATCATAATGATGTATTAACTAAACCAGAAACTAATCCAGATATAATTAATTTTATATCTAAAGAACCTATAGCTAAAAAACAAATTATTAACGCAGAAATAGATACTAAAGACTCGGTTATTTACTATAATTATTTGAAAAAAATCAGACGAGACCTTGATAATAATAAAAATATATGGGAAACAACACATGAATGGATAGTTAATGCTACAAAAGATATATATAATGAAGAATTTTCAAATAAACCAAATTCAGTAAAATCTATATGGATGGAGTGAAAAATTAAATGGTTAGAATATTATATCTCAAATAATAAAATTTTAACAGAAAGTGAATATAAAAATGAAATACAACCATATCATGAAAAACAATTTTATAAATACAATGATATAAATGAAAGAAGTCCATTATGGCATAAATGAATAGTTCCATTTGAGGATTGATCGTTTAGATTATATAATTGAGATGGTACTTATTTATATTATGATTGAAAAAGAGTAAGTCAAAACACAAAAATATGAGAAGAACCAAATTTTTATAAATAATATATAATTGATGTCAATTTTCGATGATTTAAAAAACCTATGAAAAGCTTGATTAGATAAAATGAAATCAGAAGATCAAAAATTATTGGAAGAAGCGAATAGTGCTTGACAGATTCAAGATAATACTACTCAGCAACAAAATACATTTACAGAACATTTACAAACTACACCTATTTCAAATCAAGGTGAAGAATTTAATTCAGAAAAAACTAATGTGTTTACGGAACATCAACAAGTAGGCTCTATTTTTAATGCTGACGATAAATGAAATGTATTCTTAGCTACACCACAAAAGGAAGCTTGACAGCAAGTACACAATAACGCTTTTCAGTCTAGTTTTGATTTTGTATATAATAAGAAAACTGATTGAATACAGAATAAGGCTGGGTTTGATGCTAGAAAAGTAGATGCTACTAATGCAATATCATCAGCTTATAATAATTATTCATTATATACTAATGAAGATAAGAGACAGATAGCTTGAATTTGAGCTTCTATAGGTTCTGATATAATTAAAGACTATACTATTAGAGCTGCGAACTTATGAGACCCAGAAGTAATGAAACAAGGTATAGATATATCTAATAAAATAAATAATATAGTAAGAGAAGAATTAGACTCTGTTGGTGAAGATATGACCAAGGATGAAAAAGAACAAGTAACATCAAATATTAAGTCTAGAATTTCTTCTGAAACAAGAACAGAATCAATAGTTGATGACGAAACTTTAGATACCAGAGAAACACAACAAAAATACGATAAGGTAATAAGTGACCTACAACAATCAGAAGGACTTTTTGAGAGTATTTGAGATACAATACAAGCTGGTTACTTCGGTCTTTCTAAGTGATTACAGGAATGAACTGAGGAATGAGTACTATCTAGTAAAACATTCAACTCGATCAATCCAATGGATTTCTTAGGTAATGCTATAGGTTGAACACTATGATATGCTGGCTCTAAAATAGTTTGAGTTTGAGCTACTGGTTTAGAAAAAATATGAGTAATAGAACAAAATAGATTTACTAATCAATTTACTAGTTTATTAGAATCTTCTGAAGCTAATCTAGCTGATAAAAAATGAATAGATTGGTTATTAGGTAGTGGTTTACAGTTTGTAAAAAATACGGGTAGATTATTTGCACAAGATATGGATGATTTAGGATGATTCATTGGAACTGCTTTAGTGCCTACAAAATGGATTAAACTCCCTTGAGTAATAACTAAATGAACCGTATGAGCGACTAAAAGTTGAAAAATGCTTATAGGAGCTACAGAAGAAGTATTGAGGTCAGTACCTATAAATGCTTCTATAAATACTATGGCTGGAACTGAATGGAGTGGTTGATGGATGGCTTTAGATATATGATTAGATGCTGCATTGTGAGGTGCGATTTGATTCTATAAATGATTTAAGCAAGCTAATGTATTTAAGGCTGAATGGAGAGATATTAATGATACAATTTCAGCTTGACAAAAAGCTGGTAAATCAAACAAGGCTATATTAACTGAAATAGAATGAGCCTATAAAATACAATTTTGAGATAATGAAATTACTCAATCTATATTTAAAAAACAACAATTATGAGATAGTGTAGACTTCAATGCTCTTAGATGAGATACTATGGAGAATTATTTGTTGAGTCTTGCTAAGTTTAACGATTTAGATGAAATAGGTTCTGCTCTACAACTACAAACAACTGTAGCGAAACTAGACGAAGCTATAAAAAAACTACCAGACGGTGTAGATAAATTAACTACAATGAAAGATGTATTGAAAAAATCTTTCTGATTACACGTAGGTAGTTTAAAGTCAGCTAAAGCTGAATGAGCTATAAAGAAACAACTTTGATCCGATATTAATCTATCGTTTTTAGACGATGTTTATATTTCACTAAGCAAAGAATCACCAGATATTATAAAAGCAATTGATAATGCGAAAAATACTAAAGAACTAACTTGAATATTGCATAGTAAGGTTTGAGGAAAGGCTTTAGGTAACTATATAACTTCAACATTTAAAGGTAAATATTTAGATAAAAATGCTACAAAATTAATTGATGATGTATTAAGTACACAATGAGATAATAAACAATCAATTATGACTTTACAAGTATTTCTTGAAGAGGCTTGATTTATAAATTTCAGTGAATGGAGTGTAGCCAAAGGAAATAAATGAGATGTATATGATTATATTTTAAGAGCAAATTTCAATAAGTTTTTCATAGAAGAAATGGATGAACTATTATTGCAATTACCAAAATCTCAATATAAAGACTCTATTAAAAATATAAAATCATTACTAAAAGCAAATACTAATGATATAGAAAAATACAGAAAATTTTTAGACGCTAAAGAAAAAATAGTAACAACTCCAGCTGAACAAAAAGCTGCAATCAAAACTTGAAAACCAGCAGGTGAAGTTTTTAGTATGAAGAAATTAAACACTAACGCTAAGAAATATTCTGAAAGATATGTAAAACAATGAGATCAAAAATTTACAGAACAATTAATTAAAGATTTAAGTGAAAAAATGGTGGAAGATATTATGTGACCTAAAATATATGGTCAAGCTCAATGATCTGCCATAAAAGTATTCGACGCAAATATGTCTAACCCACAAACAATGTATACACTTATTCATGAGAGTGGTCATGTATTTCTTAATCAATTACCAGTAAAAGATAGAACTATTTTTATGGAATGATTAGTTAAATGATTAAGAAGATTTGATTGAAAGGAACTAAAAGACTTAAATAAAGCAGAATTGGTTAAATTAGAAGAAGTATTTGTTGAATATGCCGCTAGAAAAATAGGACATATGGAAGCTAAAAATATGCTAACTAAATTCAAAAAATTCTTAAAAGACATGTATCAATATATGATGAAGTTAGTTAAGAAAGAATGAATTAGGCAAAAAGAATTTAACAAAAAAACATTAGAATTTAAGCAATGGGTAGACGAATGAGATTTATGAGAAATAACAAGATGATGAGTTAGAAGAAGAGAAGATATATGACGTATAGATGAAATAGTTATAAAAAATGAAGACGAAATAATTGAATATTTATGAGATATTGATTCTGAAGAATTGTTATCATTTTATCACAATTTTGATGATACTACTAAAAGCTTCAATGGAGAATATATATCTGATTTAATATCTTACACCTCAAATACAAAAGTATTAAATTCGGCATATAATGCTATATTAAGACATTGAGATAAAACAGATATGAAAGCATTATTACATGATAATCCAAACATACCATTAGATATATTAAGAAGAATGACTATAGATTGAGATATAGATATAGATAAATTAGATAAATTTTACGAAAACATAGAAGATATATTAACTCCAGATGTTATAGATATGGCTACAGATAATATGTCTAATCATAATATACTAGCTTTATTAGATATATGAATAGATTGAGATATAATTTTAACAAAAAATCAAATAGATTATCTAAATTCTTTTGATTTTTGAAATTTAGAGATAAATATAAAATTAGCTTCACAAAAAAATATTAGCGACGAAGCATTTGAACAAATATATCAAAAAACAACAAATTTGCTACAATGGCATAAATTAGCTAATTGATGATTTTTTATGAATAAAAGATTATGAACAAAATATTTATTAGAATATCCAGCTGTAATAGATAATATACCTGCTAATAAAATATCTGATGAAGTTATTCGCAATGTTATAAAATATCAAATGGATAATAATGTAAAAGATTCATTCTGAAGAAAATGACTACTTACTAATTATTATGCTAAATTATCTAATCCATCTATAGATGAACTAAGATACTTAATGTGAAACGTTACAAATGAAGAAAAATTGATGGAAATATTTTCTAGATTAAGTAATTCTTATACAGATGATTCAGAAGCTTGAAAAATATTTAATGTGATTGGTGATAAAATAATTGAAAATATAAAAAACAATCCAGATATTAATTACGACCTTGTAAATCAAATGGTTAATGCATGACAATTTTGACTACTTGAATGAAAAACGCAAAAAGCCGTATTATCTTATCGTAGCGATATTAAGAAAATAAAAGATATAGTTTGAGATTGAGAAATTAATTTTTGACAATTAAAGTCTTGATTATGAACTAAATTTAAACAAGAGAAAGATAGATTAAATGCATTGATAGAAAGAATATTTTCTAGAGAAGATCCAGAATTTTTTGCAGATTTTAAATCTGGTAAAGAAAAATTAAATACACAGAGATTAGATGACTTATTATGATACGATGAATGATTTCTAACTATTAAAAATCAAGATAGGGATTGACTACAAACCATAGACTGAACAGATGAAGCAACTTCATTATTTTTAGATTTTCCACTAGAACTTGAAAAGTATTTAATTAAACAATGAAGAAATAAGGAATATATACAAGCAGCTAAAAACAAATTTATACAAAATCAACAATATTCAGATACACATCCTTCATGATTTTGATTTTGATTAGTTTGGAGGGGTGAGGAGTGAAAAAGAGCTATTATAACAGAAATACAGTCCGATATACTTCAGCATAAATTAATTGATAATCTATGAAGTTGATTAAATGAGACTGAAAGAGATGTAATGATTAAATTAATTAAAAAGGAGTCTAAAAACTGGGAAGAATCTCTTATAAAACAAATAGTTAGAGACTTAAATGATGAATGAGTTGTAGAAATATATTTTTGAAGTAAACAAGTATTAGATTTATTGAATGCTCAACCGTCCCCTTCTACAATTAAAAATACATATAATAAACTTCCAGAAAAGATTTGATTTTGAGAAATTGAAAGAGCATGATTTCCAACTAGAGATTGATATAAACATCTTGATGTTAGAAGAATAGACTGAGAAAAACTAAATAATGTATTATATAGGGATTGACAATTTGATTTTACTACTAAATCTAAATCTAAAAAAATAGATGAATGAGTAAGTGAAATAACTAAAACTTTTGCAAATAAAATATATGAAAAATGAGTTGATTTAGAGTTTACATTAAAACAAGATGTAACAGATATTAAAAATATTAATACAAATATTAATAATGAAATCATTTGAAAAACTGATGCTAATTCTGGTATTCAAAAAGCTTGATTAGCTAAGCCTTTAAGCACTGTGAATGAAAAAATACTTAAATCAGATAGTATGTATAGTTCTGAGAATGTAGATTTTCTTATGGAGAAATGAATATTTGAGTTTGTAAATGCTAAAATGTTAGAACCAGAAATGTACGATCAACAAATGTGATTCTTAAAACAACAACATAAAGATAAATCTATACAAGAAATAGAAGCAATGTATTCTAGAGATGTTGTATGAGCTCTATTATGAGAAAAATTTTTCAACGCTATGGACGCAGCTTATGAATCACAAGTAAAATTAGCTGCATTAAATCTAGAAAATACTATAAATGTATATTCTAAGACTTTTGCAATGGATTATATGGACGTATTATCACGTAATGCTGATGATTTTAATGATGTTGTAGACTTAGTTAAGTTGGACTTAGTTAGAAAAACAGCAAATAGACTTAAACACGTTCCAAATACTCCAGCTTTTACAAGAATTAAAAACGCTCCAATATTAAAAACCATTATGGATAAATATATTCCATTAAAGGGTTGAATAGATTGGTCTGAAAAGAATGTAAAAGTTATAGATAAAGTAGCTAAAGATATATTAGAAAAAGAAAGAGAAAATATTTTTACAACAATAAAGGATAATTTTACTGGACAAATAGAATATAATCAATATCTATTATATGGTGTAAAATCTATAGACCCATCAGTAAATCCAGCTATAAAATCTCTATCTGAAGTAATGAGCACATTAAATAATTTTAATAAATATGTAATATCTACTTGACTTAAAAAGGAATGAGTGGTTATTGAAGACTTATATGTTAAATTAAGAGCGTTTGTAGAAAATGATTTTAATCCAGAACAAATTAAGCAAGCTGGATATGAATTAATTAATGAAGAATGAGTAGAT
>Ga0075112_1000554_pt1 | contig 15776 bp, 9 predicted proteins | sample AntAceMetag02UKF_FD_69783 | JGI IMG/M metagenome (GOLD analysis project Ga0075112, IMG submission 69783) | Saline lake microbial communities from Ace Lake, Antarctica - Antarctic Ace Lake Metagenome 02UKF | ecosystem: Environmental > Aquatic > Non-marine Saline and Alkaline > Saline | place... | reverse complement strand
TTGCTCTTGATTTAGGTGTTTGAATTGTTTATTATTGTTATGCATCGCTAATATTATTAATGTTGAAATAGTATTTTACATTATAATGATTAGTGGTGCATTTTGAATTATAATTAATATAAAAGAAAAATGACTTGATTTAGAAAAATAAATACTTACACCTTTAAAATACATTGTTTATTTAAATAGTCATATAAATATATGAGCAATAAAGTGACATCTGTACCTAAACATAATGAAGCACTTCTTATAAAGACAATTAATTCTATGTCTGAAGAGAAAAAAAAAGAAACGGCTATGAAAGTAGCTAATACTCTTTTAGAAGACGCTAAAAAACCTATATTAGATGATAGTATAGGAAATCTTACTCAATCTTTTAATATTGCTCTTTTAGCATGATTGGATCAAGATGAAAGGACTATGATGATCTCTCATAAATTAGCGGTAGCTATGTCGAATATAATATCATTACAAAATAATTTTAGTGCAGATATTGATATATATGGACCAAGTTTTAGTGAAAATACTAGGGTTTACTTACAATCTCGACTTAAATATCTAAATTTCTCAGAACTTTCTATATACATAAGAGAAAAAGATTGAACATTTATGAGAAAAACTGTATATTCAGATCAAGAATTCTCTACGTCTCTAATGAATGAATCAGATTTATGACTAAATATGGAAAATATATTATTAGGTAAATGAGAAAAAACTGGATTTGATTTTAAAATATCTCAAATTCCTGTAGAAGGAGTCTGAGAAGATTTTGCCATAGCTATAAATGATAATGTTTTTATAGCTTGAGATGATTATGATACTGCTAGAGAAATAAGTCATTCTATAGAATTGTTTGAAATGATTGGAATAATAATAGAACAATCTATTGTTAAACAACAAGGTGAAAGAGATGACTTAACAAGTTTATTGAATAGAAAAACATTTGGTAAATATATAGAATGAAAATCTGGATTCTTCATAATGTTTGATATAGATAAGTTCAAAAGAGTAAATGATACACACTGACATGATGTTGGCGATGAAGTTATAAAAAAAGTAGCTGAAATAATTGAAACTAATGTAAAAACAGATAGAGATATAGTATGTAGATGGGGATGAGAAGAAATAGCTGTTTTCTTAAGTACAGAAAGAACTCGGATTATACCAAGGTCTACAGCAGCTATAAAAGCTGGAGAAAGAATTAGAGAAACAATTGAAAATTATGATTGGTCTGAAATATGTAATGGAGTTGATGAAAATATAACAATAAGTGGAGGTATAAGTAGATATACTTGAGATTTGGAAGATTCATACAAGAAAGCTGATCTTAAACTATATGAATCAAAAGATAATGGAAGAAATCAAATTATATATCATAAAGATCGTTTAGATGAGGAAGAAGAAAATTCTGAAGAAATAGATAAGAAACAAATAGAGAGAAGAAAAGCCTGAATGAGCAGAAGAAGAATTTAATAAAGCCCTAAATATAAGAATATATTAAATCACAGCTCTAATAATAAAATTTCAATATTTTTCTATAATATAAGTTTCAATTCATTTAATGTCTGATAATTCTCAATTAGTGGAAGGTCTTTTCCTAATTATTTCATCTAAAGTTTTATTTGAAAAAATCATATAAGATTGAATTTTATTTTCTCTGGCTATTAAATTTCTTACTTCTTTTAATAAAAGCCTTATGTCATTTTGAGTTTTTTCTATCAACCCTGTTCTTTTATTTTCCAAAATATTATATAATTTTTCAGTTATAGTCTTTGAAGACTGAAATGATTGAGAATATATTTCCAATTTATCTTCTTTTTTGAATCTTACATCGTATATATAATGATTATACGCTCTTTTTATTTTACATTCTTTTATAAATTTCTCTATAGATATTTTTTTCTCCAATCATAATATTTCATTAGGTCCAAACAAAGTTATTCACAACTGATTTGCTCTATTATTTGCTTCTGCAGTAAATCAACTTACAGAAAAATAAACTTTAGTTATAGCTCATTTATAAATATCTATATCATTTTCAAATTTTTCTAAAACTTCAGAAGTTAACGGAGTTAAACTATTTTTTGAAAATGATAAAAACAAATGATAATCTAAATTATTATAATGTCTATGCATATAGATATCAACTTTTTTAGTATTATGATTTTTTTTATATTTATAAATTTTCATAAATATTTTTGATATATAGAATATTATCCCTAAATCTGTAAGAAAATGTCTAATTTTTAATAATTTATCAACTTCTGACTCAGAATTAACTATTTTTAATAGTTCTTTTCTTTCTTGAATAAGTTGTGATTTTGTTAGGAATTTGTATTTCATATGTTTTTATGTTTTTATGTTTTAAAACAATCTTCTAACTATATTTTTATATATTTATTATAAAGATATAAAATGCATAACACATATTATAAAAAAAAATATAAAATATGCAAACCATTTTATAAGTTTTTTTGACAAAATTTAAAAAAAGGTTATAGAATGTTTTTAGAAACCTTTTCTTTAGTTTTTATACTATCATTTTTCCAATTTTCTATATTGAAATTTTTAATTAGATGATAGAATTTATCCTTATATACTTCTGATTCATTTCCTTCGCTAGGAAGTTTATATTTATCTACTAAAAGATCAGAGAAATTTCATTTATCAAAACCCAAAGTAGGAACTCCATGAGCCATAGACTCCAATGCAGACAATCCAAAGGTTTCTAAAAATAATGAAGGAACTAAATTAATATGTGATATTGATAAAAATTCTTTTATTGTAGCATAATCTCTATGCCCAAAATAATATATAAATTTTTCTTCTGCTTGCTCTTTTTCTGCATCTATATCATAAATATTAATTTTTTCTTTATTTGATAAATCAAAAATCCAATTCTCATATGCATCCAAAAACTCCGCCTTCTTATCTCAATCTCCAAATATAAAAATTCTTATTTTATGAGCATTTGCTTGATAAAATTTCTTATTTACATATTGAGCTTCATATAAAGAAACTAAAGTATACATAAGTATACCTAGTCATTTTTCCTGAGACATTCTATTAAACCATATAAAATTCATTTTATCTTGGTGAATGTTTTTTCTTTCTCATATATCTTTTATATCTATAAAATGAGATAATACTTGTACATTATATCAATATTCTTGTGATATAACATACTTTTTCATAAAAGATGATGGAACTATATGCATATGAATATTTTTTCTAAGCAATCTTCTAATTTTGGATAATTTCCAAAATTTAAAGATACTATAAGGTAATAATAACCATCATTTAGTAGATTTAGATAAAAATGATCCTAAAGAAAAATTATCTGGTATTTGTTCCTCTAATTTAACATCTTTGGCAAAAAGATGAAAATAACCTAGATCATGATATGTAATAAAATTTAATGTTTCTAATCATTCTAATTTTTCTAAAATTTTAGGTCATAAATATCTAGTAATATTATGGAACCATATAATATCAGGTTTATATGTTTTTACTCTATTTTGAAATTTCTTAGCCATAGAAAAATTCCACATAGATTTAAATAAACCCCAAATTCTTTTTTTCTTAGTTATATTTTCTCACCCAAAAAATTCTACTTCATAATCTCATTGATTCAATACTCCTTTTAACTTTTTTATATAAGTTTCAGCTCATCATATATTATCAATATAATCTGAAACTATAAGAACTTTTTTCATTAGAAATATAATAAATCTTAAATACTAACCATAGTATAGTTAAATTCTCATATTTTACAAATCTTTGAAATATAAATCTTCTATATTACTCTAAATTTAGAAAAAACTACAAAATAAGCCCTTTGGGTAAAGTATAAGAATAGGCTTATTGGGGCCCACAATGTAGAAAGGCAAATTAAACTTCTCTGCGGTTACCTCTCAGTACTGCGATGGATTCTCAATATTTTATATTAAGCCTTAACTTAAATTAGTTCAAATATTTTAATAGAACTTAATTTTAGTAAGTACTTAACAATATGCTCTTGAGTATAATTTCCTATATGGTAAAAAAAATTGCATTCTCCAAAAAAGAAAATACAATTTTTAATAAATTAAACAATTATACTATTTTTTTTATTCTTCAAATAAACTTTCTATTATATCTTCTATACTAGCTTCTGAATCTACAACTGATGAAGATTTCTCTGTAGATCAAGAAACTCTACTATCTGTTTTATTACCATAAGAATCTTCTATTAGATAATCACAATCTGAACTACTAGAGTATTTTATTGGTCACCAAAAATTATATTCTTGTCCATCACAATATAATGTTCCTTTTTCTACTCTACTCAAATCATCCATAAATACATAAGCATACTTTCCATTATTATTCTCTTTTTTGAATAAATATGGTTTAGTTGTATCAGAAGTAACAATATTTAATTTAACTTCATCAGATTTTATATATCAACCTTTATCCTTTATTTCTACTTTGATAGTATGTGATCAAGCTAAATAATTATTAGCCATATTAAGTTTTAGGATTTCCTTTGTCCCTGATATAGTAATATATTGTTTATTATCTATATATATAGTCGTACTCTCTATAGGGAAAGGACTATTAGAAACTACTATCCATATATCTATTTTTCTTGAAGCTTTTACATTATTTCAAGGTTTTACTATTTGAAATTCTAATAATCATTTCTCTGCAACTATTTTTCTTTGTTCACATTCTTCTGTCGGCTCTTCTCCTAAAAATATTTGTTTACCTAGCAATGCCCTATATTTTGCTACACCCTTAGTTTCCCACCATTTTACAGCCTCTGCTTCCCACTTTGGATTAGTTGGTTGATTGGAATGAGGTTTAATTAAATACCCTTCTATCCTATCAGACTCTGGAGTATATTCTCCTACTTTTCCATTACACAAAGCATCTATAGTAATAGCTTTTACTGTTTCATCATCATTTTCTGGCATATTTTCATTATTAGCTATAGTGCTTTTGATTAATTGTGGAGGAACACCTGTACCAGCTTTTTTACCTGATATTGTATTTATACTTATATCTGATAAAGATTTCATACTCATAGCCTCATTTTCTATCAAATTCTTTTCTTTCAATTTAAGAACGAATTCTCTCCAAACTTTTCCCGCAGTCCATCAACCATATGCATCTTGATTCATTGGCTCTCACCTTGTATTTCCAGCCCAAGCTACAAAAACTTTACTAGGAGTATAAGAAACCAACCATCAATCCCTTGGAGATTTGGTACCATTCTTATTTATAATATTAGTAGTTCCACTTTTAGTAGCCATAGTAAGTCCCTTTATATCCATTATATAATTCCAACCAGCTGGTCTATTTGCTGGATTAGATAACATAGTCCATATCATATATGCTACTGAAGAAGGAATAACTTCTTCTAAATGTGAAGATTTCTTTTTATATATAATACTTCCATCAGGTCATATTATTTCCAAAATTGGATTTATCAAAGCTGGTTCTCATAATCTAGAAAGATGAGAATAAGCTCTACCCATATCAAGCATCCTAACTTCTGCTGCTCCTATAGATAATGGATAACCATAATATATATTAGGATTTATTGTTCTAAGACCCAAACTCAATAAAAAGTTTTTTATTCCAACTTCACCTCATCATAAAAAATACATCTTAGAAGCAGGTATGTTTCTAGAATGAGATAATGCTTCTTTCATAGGCAAAAGTCATTCAAACAATCCATCAAAATTATTAAAAGTATTTCAATTTTCCGCTATATCAAAAGGGACATCATATATAGGACTATCTGGAGTAAAAGGATGTTTCATAAATGCTGCTGTATACATAAGTGGTTTAATAGTAGAACCAGGCTGTCTTTGTGCCTTTATCATATCTACTTTACCATCTACTTCTTTATTATAATAATCTTTTGATCATATATAAGCTAATACATCTCCATTTGCAGAATCCATATATAACAATGAAGTATTATTAGCTCATTTTGTAGCTAAATATTCTACCTGACTATCTACTGCTTCTTGTGCTAATTCTTGTATATTCAAATCTATAGAAGTTTTTACCGTCCATCAAGCTTTAGCAATTACATCACTTCCATATTCTTTTTCTAACTCATCTAATACGTAAAAAACAAAATGGGGAGCTTTAATTTCTATCTTACTTTCTTTTATTTCTAAACTCAAACCATCTACTACTGCTTTTATCAATTGAGATTTATTTATATAATTATCTTCATACATTCTGGCTAATATATTATCTTTTCTTCCAGAACTATAACTAATAGTAAGTCACTTATAGTGTAAATTATTTGGAGAAAAAGCATCAACTATATCTCTTTCATTTTTATACATAGAAAAAGCTACATCTTCCATATAACCTTCATAAGCACTTATTGCTCTTTCTTTCATATCACCCGTAAAAGCTACTACATTTCCATTTTCATCCTTTAGAACAAAATCTCCTATAACATTTATAGGATTTTTCTGAGGATTATATGCTGTAGGAGATTTTGGAATACCAGCTAATATAGAACCATGTAAAACTGTCATTTCAGAACTAGATACTCCAAAATATCATTGACAAGCAGATTCTACTCCGTAAAAATTATTTCCAAAAAATACATAATTCAGATACATTTCTAAAATTCTCTCTTTCATTCTTCTATTTAATTTACTTTCTTCCATATCACCATATTTATCTTTTATTTCAGATTTTAGATATGTATTCAATCTAAGAGAAAGAATCATTTCTTTTAATTTTCTATCTATCGTTCTATCATTTGTAAGTAACAAGTTTTTGATAAGCTGTTGAGTAATAGTAGAACCTCCCTGTCTTTCTCATGTTCTTATATCATGTATACCAGCTCTTATAATACCTGTAATATCGATTCCAGGATTTGTCCAAAAATTCTTATCTTCTATAGAAACTATAGCATTTACCATATTTGGCGATATTTTATCATATCATACATATTTTCTATTTTCTTCAAAAACTGTATATATGGTAGTTCCATTCCTATCAGTAATAGTTGTAGCTTCTGCAAATTGAATATTTTCAATATCAGAAATATCAGGAACTTTTTTCCATATATTCTGATGAAACCATCATATAAATATTCCTACTGGTATCATAACCAATATCATAAATATTGTAAATACCAACAAAAAATTTATTTTTTTACCCTTCTTCTTCTTAGATCTTTTTCTACCTATACGAACTAACTGAAACTTTCTTTTTTTCTTAAACATAAAAATTATTTCAAGAAATAAATTCATATAGTTTATACATTTTTTTCTTAACTTTTCAAAGGGTTTTTTGATAATAGTAAATAAACTCAAATACCACATAATAATTCCCCAGGGATTCTTTTCTTCCAAGGCAGAAGAAAGAAAGAAATTTACAGGAGGGAATTCTTAAATTATTGAATATTCTATTTTCATATAGTAAACCCCTCCGAAACGTTATATACCTCCTCTTGAGAATAAGGATTGACCAATATAGCCCATATAGTATCTCCTATTTTTAGTTCACAATCCCAATCTGCCCGATGACAAGGACAGGTCTGACAATTTTTAGTAGCAAAAGTAAATACTGATTTTTGAGAAACTATTTCTGGACAACCATCTTTGTCTTCTACACCATTTATATTTTCAGGTAAATTTACACATTTATCAGATGAATCTATTATTCAATCAGAATCTGAATCCTCTGAACTTTCACAATCATTTCATATACCGTTACCATTACTATCTGATTGTAAATCATTTACTAAAAAAGGACAATTATCTATTTCTTTTCATTTCGAAGCTAAATCATATTCTTGTTGTAAATTTATATTATTTATTAAACTTTCAGTAAAAGTACAATCACTATTTTCACTTGTTATTATACCTAATAAATTATTATAATTATCACCATCTATATTTTCATCACATACATCTGGTATATTATCATTATCCATATCACATTTAAACTCATCATATTGTCATAAAGCCCAAAGATAACAGTATTCATTTCCATATATTGCTTGTGTAAGAGAAGAATATAATGAGGTATCATCCTTTAATATCACTTGGACTGATACTTGAAATACTCATCATATATTATATATATGTTTAGAGTTTAAATTTAAATCATTTTCATCTATATGAGTAGTTGCATCTCCATACTTCCAAACTATTCTTTTGATATCTTCTTTTTTTATAGATTTTAAAGTTATAGTATAAGAAACTTCTTTATTCGTTTTGTTTTTTAAATTATCTGAAAAAAAATTCATTCAATAAGTAGAAATACCTTTAATTCAAGAAACAATTTTTTCAGTAAGAGAAAGTGTCATAACTTTACCACTTTCTAGATATATTTTTACAGTAGGTTCATATATTCACTCATTTAGATAATTATAATAATGAGTTAAATTTTGTTTTCTTTCAGGATTAGTTCCGTCTCACCAATCCCAAAGTATATAATCTACGCCTGTCAAAGCAAAATTGAAAGGTGTAATTTTAAATAATATTTTTTCTCATACAATAGATTCCAACTTACTAGATGATAAATAAGCTCCATAACCAGCAGAATCATCATTTGCATCAAGAGTAAAATGAGCTGATGCTTTTGCAACTTCCGTAGTTCCTTTCATTGCTGTAGCTTTTGCAGTATAAATACCAGGATAAATAAAAGTTTTACTAACTGTTTTACCTGGAGCTATTTGATAAACTTTTCATTCTCAAAAGTCTAAAATTATTTCATCTATACTATTTGAATATTTAGTTGCAAAACTGATTTTTTTTGGAGCTTTTCATTCAAGGTTACTTCAATATAGAGAAAACCCTACTGATTTATCCTGTTCTTTATCTCATACTTTCAGCTCTAAAGAAGCTATAGCTATAGATTTATTTTCTCATATAGCTGATGCTGAAACTGTAAATACTCAAGATGATTTATAGGTATGAGAAATTTTATTTCCACTACCAGTATTTAAATCTCAAAAATCCCACTCTATTCCACTAACAGTTCAAACCGTAGTAGCAGTACAGCTTGTAGTAAAGGACTTATATCCCTCCATTGGATTACATGAAATACTTATTCATATATAATTTTGCATATACCCTTCACAAACATCTCATATATGATTATTATCACTATCTTTTTGGTCGCTATTTTGAAGAAAAAGACAATTATCTTGACCGGTTTCAATATTATAATATAATATATTATCATTATCATCTACTATACCTATAGGATTTTCTATTCAATCTCAATCTATATCATCATCACATACATTTCATAAAACATCACTATCTATATCTGTTTGAGAAGGATTATACGTACTAACACAATTATCATTTTTATTCAAAATATTATCTCAATCATAATCTGAATCTACAGAATCTGTCTTTATTTGTTTAATTTCATAAAGCCAATCTATTAACTCTTCTCAAGTTACTAACTTAGAAAAATCAAAATTATTAGCCTCACTGTATGAAATAATATTTTGATTCATAATAATATTCAATGAAACTAACAAAGAACTACCATTCTCTATTCCTTGGAAAGGACTAAATCAACAATCCTCTAAATTATAAGCACAATATTTTTTATAAAGATTGAATTCATTCATAGTTTCTATATTACAAGAATCAGTACAACGATTATCTATATTTTCAACAATAACTAAATCATCAGAAGTCAAACCATATTGGCTATAATTTTCTTTTATACTATCAACCCATGATTTCAAATTTTCAGTACTCTTAAAATCATATTTATCATATATTATAGTAGATAATATATTAGCAACTACTTGTACTAACTCTCATTGTGTAATATTATTGTTAGCACAAAATTTACCTGCACACAATCAACCATTGCTTGGATATCCATGTATATAATTATTATAAACACCATACGCTATACAGTAATACTTATCTTGTTCAAATTCTATATCATCTAGATTAACAGCTGGAGAGATTTTAAAACCATTCCACCAACTTTCATTTAGAGTGTCTTTCATATTTTTGGGAGGATTGCTACAATCAACTCCATCACTATAATTTAGGTAATATATAGCATCTTCACGACTTACTTGATTCTGTTTCAAAAAACTTTCTTCTACAGTTATATTTTTTCCATTCAAATAGTTCAATTCTGAATTAGTAATAGCATTTGTATATACTAAAAAAAGAAAAAAACTTAAAAAAAATACTGTAAATAGTTTATATAAAATATTCATTTTTTTTATCATAAAAGAATACCTGATAAATACTAAAATTCAACTACAAGTAGTATACTAATATAGTATACTAATTTCAAGAGATAATAAAAGATTCAAAAAATAATAAGTGAAATAAGCTTACTATTAAGTAAATATCAAAAAAAAATCTGTGATTAATATTTATATTTTATATTCTAATCACAAGAAAATCACTAATCTTTACTGATGACAAATTTATAATATATAAATCTTTTATTATTTATATATTCCACAAAATTTCCAACTATCCTTGATTCCCTCTTTTACACTAAGTTTTGCTTCCCATCCTAAAACTTTTTTAGCTTTGGCTGGATTACAATAACAGGTAGCTATATCTCATTTTCTTCTACTCAAAATCTCATAAGGAATAGGTCTTTCTATTGCATTTTCTGACATTTTTATCATTTCCAAAACAGAAGTTCATTTTCCAGTACCTAAATTGAATACTTCACAAAACCCATTACTGATTCATAATTCTTCTTTTATAATAAGTTCATAAGCTTTTAAATGTCAATCCACTAAGTCTACTACATGGATATAATCTCTTACCCCAGTTCCATCAATTGTATCATAATCGTTTCCAAATATTCATACAGACTTTCTTTTCATGCTGGCTACATCTAATATATATGGTAATAAATTATTTGGGATTCCATCAGGTTTTTCTCATATATATCCTGATTTATGAGCTCAAATAGGATTAAAATATCTTAACAAAATCACATTAAATCACTTGTTTTCTGCTAAACCTCTAAGCATATATTCTGTTATTAATTTAGTATAACCATAAGGATTTATACTATCTAACTCCCCTTGTTCATCCAACGGTGATTCATTTTTGATACTATAAACAGTTGCTGAAGAAGAAAAAATAATATTTTTTACTTCATATTTATCCATTATATCAAAAAGCACAATACTTCCATTTATATTATTATCATAGTATAATATAGGTTTTTCACAACTTTCTCATACAGCTTTCAAGCCTGCAAAATGAATTACACCATGAAAATCATAAGTTTTGAATAATTTTTCTAATCAATCTCTATCTCTCAAATCTACCTCGTGAAAAATTGGCTTTATTCAAATAATTTTTTCTATATTTGATAAAGCATCTGTAGAAGAATTAACTAGATTGTCAACTATAACTATCTCATAACCTGCTTCATAGAAAGCTACTACAGCATGAGACCCTATATATCAAACTCATCCTGTAATCAATATTGTTTTTTTAATCATAATTTTTTATATTAAATAATAAGTCTCGTCATTATAGACATCTAAAATATATATCAAGATGAAAATTAGAAAAAACCATTTACTTTTTTATCAAAATAGTTTTATATAATAACTATTTACTACTTTATTCTTCCATAAACATCTTCAAATCTTACTATATCATCTTCTTCTAAATATGTACCTACCTGTACTTCTATAATTTCTAATACTTCCTTTCCAGGATTTGCCAATCTATGAATATAAGTATTTGGTATATATATACTTTCATTTACAGTAAGTAATTTTGATTTAATGTTTTCATTTTTCGGTTCACAAACTATTTCTGCTGTTCCTTTTACCACTACCCAATGTTCTGATCTATGATGATGCATCTGTAAAGACAATGTTTCTCCAGGATTTACAGTCAATCTTTTCATTTTATAGTTAGTTCACTCTTCTAGTATAGTGTAAGAACCCCAAAAACGATATGTAGTTACATGCTCATTTACTTCTCTTCTTTTTACTTTTTTCAAATCAGATACAATTTTTTTGATATCTTGAGAATTTCCTTTTTTGGTAATATAAAGAGCATCTTGGGTATCTACAACAAGCATATTCTCTAAACCATTTACAGTTACTAATCTGCTTTCTTTTTCTGTCCACACTAAACTATTTTTAGTATCTTTCAATATTACATCTCATTTGATGCTATTACCCTGCTTGTCTTGGTTTGAATTTTCATATATACTATCCCAGCTTCCTACGTCTGACCAATTCAACTCCATAGGAATTATTTTCGCCTTAGAAGTCTTTTCCATGATAGCATAATCTATAGTATCATCTTCTAATGAATCAAATTTTGAAACAAAATCTATAAAACTTCCATTCATTGCCTTATACATTTCTGGAACATGTAATTTAAATTCTTCTTTGATAGTTTTTATACTAAACATAAACATACCTGAATTCCATAGATAATCCCCATCCAATAAATATTTTTTCGCAGTATTCAAGTCTGGTTTTTCTCTAAATTCCTCTACATCATACACATTTTTTTCATATGCTTCTGTTTTTTTATTAGTCTGTTTCACTTTAATATATCCATATCCTGTTTCAGGTTTTGTCGGTCTTATACCAAATAATACAATACTTCATTTCTTAGCAGAGTCTTTTGCTATTTCCAAATACTCTGCAAATTTATCTACTGGAGACATCAGATGATCAGCAGGAGATAATAATATTATTTCATTTTCATCTACCTTCAATTTATCTTCCATATATTTTACAATAAATGCAAGTGCTGCCAAAGTCCCCTTATTTGATGGTTCTATAATAAGGTCTCATAATTTATAATCTCATAACTGATTTAACACATGAGATCTATAATCATCTTTTGTATTGATATGTATAGTATCTTCTGTAGTATTCATAGCTTCTATAAATCTCTCAACAGTAAGCTGTATCAATGATTTTCCATCTAGAAAATCCATAAATTGCTTAGGAAAATTAGTTCTAGACACGGGCCATAACCTACTTCCAGAACCTCATGCCATAATTACAGTTTTCATATTTATTTAGTTTTATATAAAATTTAATCTAACTAATAAACTTATAAAGAATTATCATTATTGTTCAATAGTAAATATATAGTTATAGAATATAAGTTATTGATATATATTATATAATTTACATATATATTAAATCAAATATAATACTTACACAAAGTAACAAAAATAAATTAGAGCAATCTAATTTATTTATTATTTTATATATTCTTAATATATTTATTTTAATAACTTACTATTTAATTTTGCTAATACCATAATAGTTTTTATTTGTATATATACTAATGGCAATAACAATAAAAAGTATAAAGGGCTAAACTTTAGTAAAATACCTGTCTTTACAAATCATAAATGTAAAAAGAAAAAAGCAGATACAAATATGGCTACTCAAGGACAGATAAGAGCGTAACTTGTTGGACTTTTTTTATCTCCATTAAGATAATTTACAAAATATTTGTTAGCTCTCATTACCTTATAACCTATAAATCCAAATATAAGCTGTATAGAAATAATCACTGTAGTAATTACAAATAATGAACCAGCTTCCAATTGTGAATCGAATCAAGTATGAAGTCAATGTTTTTGTCTTACAAAACTAATACATATTACTGTAAGTATTGGTATCATTATCCATAATGTAGGAGAAGACTCCTCTGCTATTCCATGTCTAAGAATAGATTTAAATCATAATACTACTTTGATTATAGCAAAGAAAACCGCTATAGTTATGAAAAATATAGTTCATACCATAGCCAAAGCTATAGTTATAGTATTGTTGCTCATAGCTGCAGGTGCTGCAAACCCTACTCATACCATAGCAAATGCAAATATCGATAGCATTTGACTTAGATTGTTATTTTCTACAAAATCAAAATCTCATTTGAGAATAATCCTTGTAAAATATTCTCCAAATATTTTCAAAGCATAAATCCCTACTGCTAAGAACCCTAATAAAGCAGCTGGAAATAAATATTCTACTACAGTCCATAATTTCGGTACGAATACTGCCCCCAACATAAATGCTACATTGATACTCATAGCTAAAGTCAAAGGTATAGTCATCAAAGAAACTTCTGCATTAGTTGTTTTCAATTTTTCAAATTCTTTAGTTCTTTTGAATTCTATATAATGAATTAAATTAAATATTAGAAATTGATAATGTTTTACTGCAAAATATATCATACCTACACAAGCTATAGTAATTAGACTAATAAAGAATATAGAACTTCCATCAGTATTTAAATTATTAAAATAAGGTATTAGAGTATCATAAGTAGGTATTGGTCCACTATGTTTAGTCATAAACATAAGATACATAAAAAAAGTTACCACTAGTCATCCAGCTCATAAACTAGATAAAAAATAAACAGGAGTATAAGGAGTCTGTATTTTCATAATGTTTTTTATTTTAAATTATAAAGTATATTCGTTTAAGATAAAGAAAAAGCAGGAAAAATCAAGGTTATTTTAAATAAGCTTTTCAGAGTTTAGTAAATAGTCTAATTTGATTTTTTACAATAATTTTTAATATTTCTATATAATAAAAAAGGAACGAAGGGAAACCCCCTCGCTCCGTTGTAACATTGAATTCTAGAACATTGATACTGCAATAAACGTCTTTTTACACTGACATTTGATCTGTCCAGGAGAAACTGATTTCTTTAAAGCTCCACAGGAAGGACAGACAGTTGATCCAAATGCTATTGGCATCTCTTCTATCCTAACAATAGGTGCTTCAAAGATAGTAACTTTTTTTTGATTTCCTAACTCTTTAGTACTTGCTACAACCATAATACACTCCTTTGAGAATTTTAGTATAAATGCCCCGTAACTGTATTATACATATTTCTCCTAAAAAGTAAAATAAATCTTTCCTAACTTTTTCAGTTTTTTTCCTAATCTAAAATAACTATAGTCTATACATAATTTTTAGAAATTAAAAAAACATTATGATAATGAAAAAAGAATTAGCAGCTATTTATAGTATAGATGAAAAACTAACTTGAAAGAAGTTATCAGAGGTAAATATAAATAACTATGATAAAGAAGTAATTAAATCTTTTTTTAACTGGTGTGAAAAACATAATATAAAAAGTCTTTTTAAAGAAAATATAAAATGGAAAAGTATTAACCATATTCCTTATCTTATATACTATAAATGAAATATAAAACTATTAGATAAAAAAATAATTGGAATTGTATGACCTAGAGATTGTAGTAATTATGCTAAATCTATATTAGAGAAATTCTTTGAAGAAATAAAATGATATTCCGATCAAATAGTTACGATTTCAGGAATGGCGGATGGGATAGATAAGCTTTGTCATACTTTATCTATAAAGTATAATATACCTACTATAGCTATATTATGATGATGATTATGACATTATATAAATAGTAAGGATAGACATTTTATAAAAGATATAGAAAAAAATTGATGACTTATAATATCAGAATTCAAAATAAAATTTAAACCGACTAATTGGAGTTTTCCAAAAAGAAATAGAATAATAGCCTGATTTTCAGATATTTTGTTTGTTCCACAAGCTAAAAAGAAATCAGGAACTTTAATAACTGTAGATTTTGCACATAAGTATGAGATACCAATATATAGCTGTTTTTCACATATATTTGATAAAAATGGAAATTGAAGTAATGAACTTATAGAAAATAAACAAATAAATGGAATAAATGATTTGAAAGAATTTATAATAACTATTAAAAAAATATTGTGATTAGAAGTA